>Ga0187892_10003485_pt1 | contig 28639 bp, 27 predicted proteins | sample MA1701073metaG_FD_139345 | JGI IMG/M metagenome (GOLD analysis project Ga0187892, IMG submission 139345) | Bio-ooze microbial communities from a basaltic lava cave in the Kipuka Kanohina Cave System on the Island of Hawaii, USA - MA170107-3 metaG ... | reverse complement strand
TCGGAAAGCGATCCCCCATGGCTTGGAACGAACCCGGCGGCGGCAACAAGCGGCGCGACCCCTGGCAGGGCGGCGGCGGCAACGAGCCCGACATCGACGCAATGCTCAAGCGCGCGCGCGACCGTTTCGGTCGCGTCGTCGGTAAGGGACCGGGCGGCGGCGGCATCTGGATCGCGGTCGCAGCACTGATCGCGGCCTGGATCCTCTTCAGCTCCGTGCGCCAGATCGACGAGACCCAGCGCGGCGTCGTGCTGCGCTTCGGCAAGTTCGACCGCATCATGGGCGCGGGCCTCAACTTCAAGTGGCCGACGCCGATCGAGCAGGTTTACGTCGTCGACGCGACGAGCGTGCGCTCGGAATCGGACCAAGTGTCGATGCTGACGAAGGACGAGAACATTGTCATCATCAGCTTTAACGTTCAATATTCGGTCAGCGACCCGTACCAGTTCCAGTTCGCGGTGAGCGACCCCGACGGCACGCTGCGCAAGGCCGCCGAGAGCGCGGTGCGCCAGGTCATCGGCGCGAACACGATGGACGGCGTGCTGCTCGGGGAGCGCACGCAGCTCGCGATCCGCGCGAGGGACACGCTGCAGACGACGCTCGACCGCTACGGCGTCGGCATCGCCGTGACCGGCTTCAACTTCGAGAACCCGCGTCCGCCGCAGGAAGTGAAGGACGCGTTCGACGACGCGACCAACGCGCTGCAGGATCGCCAGCGCATCGAGAACGAGGCGCAGGCCTACCTCTCGAAGGTCGTGCCCGAAGCGCGCGGCCAGGCCGCGCGCGTTCGGGCCGAGGCCGAAGGCGACCGCGCCGAGGCGATCGCGCGCGCGACCGGTGCGGCCGACCGCTTCTCGCTGCTCGTCGAGCAGTACCGCGCCGCGCCCGAGGTCACGCGCAAGCGGCTCTACCTCGAAACGATGCAGGAAGTGCTCGCGCGCAGCCCGAAGGTCCTCGCCGATCCGGATTCGAACAACGTGCTCTACCTGCCGATCCCGCCCGCCGGCGGTGCGCCGTCCGCGCCGCCGATCACCGAGCCCGTGATCCCCGACCGCGCCGCGATCGGCGCGCTGCAGACGGTCGAGCCCGCGCGCGAGCGTTCGCGCACCGGGCGCGCGGCCCGTGAAGGACGCAACTGATGAGATTCGTCGCCGGAATCGTCGCGCTCGTCGCAGCGCTCCTCGTCGCGAGCTCCACGTTCATCGTCAACGAGCGCGAGCTCGCCGTGCTGTTCCAGTTCGGCGCGGTGCAGCGCTCGGACTTCGGGCCGGGGCTGCACTTCAAGCTGCCGCTGGTGCAGAACGTCCGCAAGTTCGATCGCCGCATCCTGACGCTCGACAGCCAGCCGGAGCGCTACCTCACGGCCGAGAAGAAGGACGTGTTCGTCGACTTCTTCGTGAAGTGGCGGATCGCCGACGTCGCGCGCTACTACACCTCGACTTCGGGCGACGAGCTGCTCGCGACGCAGCGACTCTCGCCGATCGTGCGCCAGGCGTTCGGCCGCGAGATCAGCGAGCGCCCGCTAACCGAGATCGTCTCCGGCGAGCGCTCGAATCTGCTCGACGATCTGCGCCAGGGCGCGAGCGAAGCGGCCGGCGAGCTCGGGATCGAGATCATCGACATGCGGATCAGCCGCATCGACCTGCCCGAGGACAGCCAGGTGCGCGATTCGGTGTTCAACCGCATGCGCGCGGAGCGCAAACAGGTCGCGTCGAAGCTCCGCTCCGAGGGTACCGAGGCGGGCGAGAGGATCCGCTCCGATGCCGACCGCCAGCGCCAGGTCACCCTCGCCGAGGCCGATCGCGACGCGCAGCAGATCCGCGGCGCAGGCGAGGCCGAGGCCGCGAAGATCTACGCGAAGGCGTACGAGACCGATCCCGAGTTCTACGCGTTCTACCGCAGCCTCGAGGCCTACCGCCAGGCATTCCGCGAGAGCGACGGCGTGCTCGTGCTCGATCCGAAGTCGGAGTTCTTCCAATACTTCTCGGGCGAGCGGCGCTGAGGTCTGGCGCCATTCCCAAGGAAATCGCCATCGCCCTCTGCCTCGTCGCGGTTTTCGAGGGCCTCGTGTTGTTCGCCGCCCCGCGCACCTGGCAGCGCATGGCGGCGGACCTGTCGCAGTGGGATCCGCGGCGTCTCAGGGTCTACGGCGGGGTCGCGGTGTTGATCGGCCTCGCGTTCCTGCAGATCGTCCGCTAGCCGATCTCTGCCGCGCCGGCGCGCGCGGCGAAAATGCGCCATAATTCCGCACCGGCCCAACGTGGCCGGTTTTTTGTGGGCGCGATTCAAGGAGGGAGCGGCGTGGGCAAATCGGTAGTGATCCTCGGCGCGCAGTGGGGCGACGAAGGCAAGGGCAAGATCGTCGACCTCCTCACCGAGCGGGTCGGCGCGGTCGTGCGCTTCCAGGGCGGCCACAACGCCGGCCACACGCTGATCATCGGCGGCAAGAAGACCGTCCTGCATCTGATTCCCTCGGGGATCATGCGCGACGACGTGCTCTGCCTCATCGGCAACGGCGTCGTGCTCTCGCCGGCCGCGCTGCGCAAGGAGGTCGGCGAGCTCGAGTCGAAGGGCGTCGAAGTGCGTTCGCGCCTCAAGATCAGCCCCGCGACGCCGCTCATCATGCCCTACCACATCGCACTCGATCAGGCGCGCGAGAAGGCGTCGGGGGCGAAGGCGATCGGCACGACCGGCCGCGGCATCGGGCCCGCGTACGAGGACAAGGTCGCGCGCCGCGGTGTGCGCGTCGCGGACCTCAACTATCCCGACGAGCTCGCGGACAAGCTCCGCACCGTGCTCGACTATCACAATTTCGTGCTGACGAAGTACCTCGGCGTCGAGGCGATCGACTACCAGAAGACGCTCGACGAAGCGCTGGAATTCGGCGCGTACGTCAAGCCGATGAAGACCGACGTCGCCGGTCTTCTGCACGAGATGCGACGCGACGGCAAGCGCATCCTGTTCGAGGGCGCGCAGGGCTCGCTGCTCGACATCGACCACGGCACCTATCCGTACGTGACCTCGTCGAACACGACGACCGGCGGCGCGCTCGCGGGCACCGGCGTCGGGCCCGAGTCGATCGACTACGTGCTCGGCATCACCAAGGCGTACGCGACGCGCGTCGGCGGCGGCCCGTTCCCGACCGAGCTCGACGACGCGCTCGGCGAGGAGATCCGCAAGCGCGGCGACGAGTTCGGCGCGACCACCGGGCGGCCGCGCCGCTGCGGCTGGATCGATCTCGTCGCGCTGAAGCGCGCGGTCATGATCAACGGCATCACCGGGCTCTGCGTCACGAAGCTCGACGTGCTCGACGGGCTCCCGACGATCCGCATGTGCATCGCATACCGCTACCGCGGCAAGGAAACCGAATTCCCACCGCTCGACGTTGCGGGCTGGAACGAATGCGAGCCGGTCTACCTCGACTTCCCCGGCTGGAGCGAGCAGACGCGCGGCACCCGCGAGTTCACCAAGCTGCCGGCCGCCGCGCGTGCGTACCTGCGCTCGCTCGAGGAGCTCGTCGGCTGTCCGCTCGCGATGGTCTCGACCGGCCCCGACCGCGACGAAAACATCGTGCTGCGCGATCCATTCGAGTAGCGGTTTCGCGCAGCGGCTCGGAATCACTGTGGGAGGGGCGGAAGCCCCGACAGGGCGAGGCTCCGTTCGGAGCGGCACGCCGTCGGGGCTTCCGCCCCTCCCCACATGACTTCGGACTTCGCCGCTGCTTGAAGGTCAGCGCTGCGGCAGCCGCAGCACCTGTCCCGGATAGATCTTGTCCGGATCCTTCAGCATCGGCCGGTTCATCTCGAAGATCTCCTGGTAGCGGCTCGCCTTGCCGAGCTGCTCCTGCGCGATCTCCGAGAGCGTGTCGCCTTTCTTGACCGTGTAGGTCTTCGAGGTCCATCCGCCGTTGCCGCCGGCGGAGGCGTGACCGACGTCCTGCACGCCTCCCGCTTTCGGTGCGGGCGCGGTCGAGCTGCTGCCCGCCCTGACGTTCGCGAACGAGGAGGTCGATGCAGCGCGCCCGACCGTGAGGCGGTCGTCGACCTTGCCGACGCCGGCGATGTTGCCGAGCACCAGAATCGCCTTCTCGCGCGTGTCCTGGTCGGGCACGGAGCCTTCGACGACGAGCACACCGCGCTCGAAGCGCGTGCGGATACTCGCCGGATCGATGCCGTGATCCTTGAGGTGCTGCCGCAGAGGTTTCACGACGCCTTCGGCGTCGTCGTCGTCGTCGCGCGGGGACTTGCCGAAGACCTTCGCGCCGGCAGCCTTCACGAAATCGAACAGGCCCATCGTCGTGGCTCCTTTCTCGACGTGCGCCCGGGCTGCACTATAGACCTGCACGCTGAACGGTGCGGCAAACGGGTGGGGCTAATCGCGCTGTCGCGCGTCTTCTCTCGCGGCGAGTGCCGGCGAGTGCCGGCGAGTGCCGGCGAGTGCCGGCGCGTGCGGGCAGCGTCGTTCACGATCCTTTGCGGTCTCGGGGCAGCGGGCTGAACGTAGTGCACAGAAGCACGGCAGGGCATGGGCCTACTTTCGACGCTCTGGTAGGCCTCGTGGGCCGACCCGAGGCCGCCGGAGCCCGACCGGCGGCGCGCCGGGTTTGGCGGCCGGAGGCTCGTGCCCGCGTAAGCAGTGGCCGACGGCGCGGTGTCGTCGTCGATCTGGCAGGGGTGACCCGACGATCGGTCAGGGGGACCGGTCCCGGGTTCACGGGGGAAGAGCATCGGCGCGGCGCCTCGGCACGCGCCCGAACAGGGAAGGGGAAATTCCGACCATGTGGCAACCATTCGCGACGGACGATTCCGTCGGCGAGGGCCCGGCTGTGGACGCGCTTGCTAGCGCCGAAGGTTCGAACGTGCTCGCGTTGCTCGAGGACTACCGCGCCGGACGTGCCGGTGCGCTCGACCGGCTGATTCCGCTGATCTACGCCGACCTGCGCCGGATCGCACGCCGGCACGTGCGGCAGTGGGGCGAGCTGACGCTCGACACGACCGCACTCGTGCACGAAGCGTACCTGAAGCTCGCGGGTCAGCGCGCCGTGAGCGCGCTCGACCGCGTGCACTTCCTCGCGATCTGCGGGCGCGCGATGCGCCAGTTCATCGTGAGCTACGCGCGCCGCAAGCACGCGATCAAGCGCAACGACGGCATCGCACCCATCGGCCTCGACGAGCCGCAAGTCTCGATCGACGCCGATGCCGAGCAGCTCGTGCTGATCGACCAGGCGCTCGCGAAGCTCGCGTCGATCGACGAGCGGCTCGTACGCGTGTTCGAGTGCCGTTTCTTCGCCGGTCTTTCCGACGAAGAGACGATGGCCGCGCTCGGACGACCACTGCGTTCCGTGCAGCGCGACTGGATGCGGGCGCGCGCCTGGATCAAGGAGCTGCTGGAATCGGGTGCCGGAGCTTGAGGTGATCGACACGGCACGCAGCCATCGGGCCAACGAGGTGCTGGAGCGTGTGCTCGAAGCGCCGTCGTCGGAGCGTGAGTCGCTGATCGAGTCGTCGTGCGGTGGCGACGCGGCGCTGTCGGCGCTGGTGCGGCGTCTGCTCGCGAGCGCGCTCGAGGCGGGCGATCCGGGTAGCGACCCGGTGGCCGAGCGGCTGCGCAGCGGCGAGCTGTGGCGCGAAGCGGCGCAGTCGCTCGTGGCGCCGCCGCCGATCACGCGCGGAACGCTGCTCGGACGCTGGGTGGTCATACGGCGGCTAGGCTACGGCGGGATGTCGGAGGTGTATCTCGCCGAGCGGCGCGAATCGGGTTTCGTGCAGGAAGTGGCGGTGAAGCTCCTGCTGCCTGGCCTCGACGGGCCGGAAGTGCTGGCCCGCTTCGAGCGCGAGCGGCAGATCCTGGCGCGGCTCTCGCATCCCAACATCGCGCGGATGTTCGACGCGGGCATCGCCGAGAACGGGCGACCGTACTTCGTGATGGAGTACGTGCGCGGCGAGCGGATCGACCGCTGGTGCGACCGGCGCCAGCTGACGCTCGCGCAGCGGCTCGGCGTCGTGCTGCAGGTCGCGGCGGCGGTCGCGCACGCGCACGCCGCGCTGGTCGTTCATCGCGACATCAAGCCCGGCAACGTGCTGGTCGACGAGGAGGGCAACGCGAAGCTGCTCGACTTCGGCATCTCGAAGGTGCTCGACGAAGCGGGCGGGGCGAGCGACCCGACCGGCGGGGTCGGCACGCCGGCGACGCTCGGTTTCGCGAGCCCGGAGCAGGTTGCGGGCGAGCCGATCGGCGTCGGCTCCGACATCTACCAGCTCGGGCTCCTGACGTTCCTGTTGCTGGCAGGGCAGCGTCCGTACGCGCTGCACGGGCTGACGCGCGAGGAGGCCGTGCACCTGTTGCGCGCCGAGGCGCCGTCGCCGTCGCAGGTGCTGCGTACCGCGCTCGGCGCAAAGCAGCACGAGCGCATCGCGGAAGTCGCGGCGGCGCGGCGCACCAACGTGCGCAAGCTCCTGGCGCGGCTCGGGGACGACATCGACAAGGTCGTCGCGAAGGCGATCGCACCGCGCCCGGAAGAACGCTACGACTCGGTCGCGATGTTCATGGAGGACGTCAAGCGGCTGCTCGACGGGCTGCCGGTGCAGGCGCGCGGTGAGCACTTCGCCTACGTGTTCGGCCGTCACCTCAGGCGCCACGCGTACGCCGCGATCGCGATCGCGGCGCTGCTGACCGGGATCATCGCGACCGCGGTGTTCGCCTCGCTGCTCGCGGTGCAGCTCGAGCGCGAGCGCACGCGCGCGCAAGGCGAGGCGGCGACGGCGTCGGCCGCGCTCGATTTCGTGATCGGCGCGTTCCGCGCGGTCGACCCGCAGCGCGCGCGCGGCAATCCGCCGACGCTCGAGGAGACGCTCGACCGTGGCGCCGCGACCGTCGCGGCGCGCTTCGACCGGCAGCCGCGCGTGCGCAACCGCCTGTATCTCGCGTTCGGCGAGGTGTACGAGTCGCTCAGCCGGTTCGAATCGGCCGAGGAGCAATACCGTGCCGCGGCGGCTGCGCTCGCCGAATTCGAGGAGCCGGTGCCGGCAGCCGAGCGCGCCACGCAGCGCGCGCTCGGTGTGATCGCGCTGCGGCGCGAGCGCTACGGCGAGGCGCAGGAGATCCTCAACGGACTGCTCGCGCGCGTGCCGGACGACGCGGCGAACGCGCGTTTCCGTCTCGAGGTCATGAGCCATCTGTCGATGCTTCATCTCAGGCAGATGCGCTTCGCCGAAGCCCTGCGCGTGAGCGCCGAGGTGCTGGAACGTCGCAGCCGGCTCGACGGCCCCGACCATCCCGCGATCCTCGATGCGATCAACCAGCACGCGCTGATCCTCACGTACCTGCCGGACACGTCGGCCGAAGCGTTCGAGCAGGCAGCGGATGCGCTCGCCGAAGTGCGTGAGCGCGCCACGCGCCTGTTCGGCGTCGACCACCCCGCGTCGATCCAGTACGACCTCCTGTACGCGGAGGCCCTGCGCAAGCGCGCGCAGCGCGGGCACCCGGACAGCAACGACGGGGCGCTCGAGATCTTCCGCGCCGCGATGCCGCGCGCGCGCACCGTGCTCGGCGTGCGCCATCCGGTCTACATGGACGCGGCGCGCAGCTACGTGTTCGCGCTGATCGACGGCGGCGACGTGGGTGCCGCGCTGACCTTCGTCGAATCGGCGGTCGCGGACGCCGAGACGGTCGACCCCGAAGACCCGTACGTCGGCCGCGTGCGGCTGGCGCACGCGATCGTGCTCGCGACGCTCGGTCGCGACGAGGAGGCAATCGCGGCGCTCGATGCGATGCGCGCGACCCAGTACAACCACCGCTGGCTGTCGGCGCATCCGGTCGTCGGCAAGCTCTACCTCCGGAGCATCGAGCGCGACGAGGCCGCGAAGCCGGGCCCGAAGTTCACCTGCCCGCAGGATGCGAGCGGCCCGGTGCCGCTGTGGGCGCACCACGCCTGCCCGAACATCAAGGCGGGCGCCGCCGAAACGCCCGCCCCTGCCGGCTCCGGCTAGAGCGTCAGCGCGAGCCGCGTACCCTGATCGATCGCGCGCTTCGCGTCGAGCTCGGCCGCGACGTCGGCGCCGCCGATGAGGTGCGCGGTTACGCCCCGCGCGGCGAGGGCGGCGTGGAGCTCGCGGTTCGGCTCCTGTCCCGCGCAGATCACGACGTGGTCGACGTCGAACACGTGCGGCTTGTCGCCGATCGTGACGTGCAGGCCGGCGTCGTCGACGCGGCGGTACGTCACGCCGCCGACCATCTCGACGCGCTTCATCTTGAGCGTCGTGCGGTGCACCCAGCCCGTGGTCTTGTTGAGGCGTGCGCCCGGCTTGCCTTCACTGCGCTGCAGCAGGAACACCTGGCGCTCCGGTGGCGCCGGCTTGGACGCGACGCCTTCGACCGCGCCGCGCGCCGCGAGCGTGCGATCGACGCCCCATTCGGCGAGCCAAACGTCGAGATCGAGCGTCGGCGAATGTCCGTCGTGGACGAGGAACTCGGCCACATCGAAGCCGATACCGCCGGCACCGACGATCGCGACGCGTGCGCCGACCGCAGCGCCGCGCGCGAGCACGTCGACGTAGCTCAGCACCTTCGGATGGTCTTCGCCTTCGATCCTCGGCTCGCGCGGATGCACGCCGGTCGCGACGACGACCTGGTCGAAGCCCGCGAGCGCGTCGGCGTCGACGCGCGTGCCGAGCTTCAACGTGACGCCGAGCGTCTCGATGCGGCGGCGGAAGTAGCGCAGCGTCTCGTGGAACTCCTCCTTGCCCGGAATCCGTTTCGCCATGTTGAACTGGCCGCCGATCTCGCCCGCGGCCTCGAACAGCGTGACGCGATGACCGCGCTCGGCGAGCGTCGTCGCGCACGCGAGTCCGGCGGGACCCGAGCCCACGACTGCGATCGTCTTCGGCGTCGTCGTCGGCACCACGTTGAGCTCGGTCTCGTTGCACGCGCGCGGATTGACGAGGCAGGTCGCCTTGCGCGCCTCGAACACGTGGTCGAGGCAAGCCTGGTTGCACGCGATGCAGGTGTTGATCTCGTCCGCGCGTCCGCGCGCGGCCTTGCGTGCCCAGTCGGGATCGGCGAGCAGCGGCCGCGCCATCGAGATGATGTCGGCCTGGCCCGAGGCGAGGATCTTCTCCGCGACGTCCGGCATGTTGATGCGGTTCGTCGTCACGAGCGGGATCTTCACCTCGCGCTTCATGCGCTCGGTGACCCAGGTGAATGCCGCGCGCGGCACGCTCGTCACGATCGTCGGGATCCGCGCCTCGTGCCAGCCGATGCCGGTGTTGATGATCGTCGCGCCCGCGGCCTCGATCTTCTTCGCGAGTGCCACGATCTCGTCCCAGCTCTGCCCGCCCTCGACGAGGTCGAGCATCGAGAGCCGGTAGACGATGATGAAGTCGCGTCCGACCGCCTCGCGCATGCGCCGCACGGTCTCGACTGCGAAGCGCATGCGCTTCTCGGGTGTGCCGCCCCAGTCGTCGTCGCGCTTGTTCGTGCGCGCGCAGAGGAACTGGTTGATGAGGTACCCCTCGGAGCCCATCACTTCGACGCCGTCATAGCCCGCCTCGCGCGCGAGCGCGGCGCAGCGCACGAATTCGCGGATCGTCTTCTCGACGCCGGCGGACGACAGCGCCCACGGCGTGAATGGCGTGATCGGTGACTTCGTTCGGGTCGGCGCGACCGAGAGCGGGTGGTAGCCGTAGCGTCCCGCGTGCAGGATCTGCATGCAGACCTTGCCGCCTTCGGCGTGCACCGCGCTCGTCACCTTGCGGTGCCGCGGCACTTCCGATCGCCACGAGAGCTTCGACGCGAACGGCGCGAGCCAGCCGCGGATCGACGGCGCGATCCCGCCGGTCACGATCAGCCCGACTTCCCCGGCTGCGCGTTCGGCGAAATAGCGCGCGAGCGCGTCGTAGTCGCGCGCACGGTCCTCGAGACCCGTGTGCATCGAGCCCATCAGTACGCGGTTGCGGAGTGTCGTGAAGCCGAGATCGAGCGGTGCGAAGAGGTGCGGGTAGGGGGTCGACATCGAGTCGGTGTCCGTCGGCTCAGCGGCGTGCGCGGGGTGGGAACGTACGGGAGCGCGCACCATGCACGGCTTCCTTCGAGCGATCAAGGCAAGCGGCCACGGCGAGGCGCATAATCGCGCATGCGGACGGGGTCTCGATCCGTCCTGCCGCTTTCGGGAGCAACACGCACGCGGCGCGCATGCCGCCGAACGGAACGGGGAGATTCCATGAACTCGCATCGGCTGCGCGCGACCGCGCGCGGGACGGCGCTGGCTGCCGCCGTCGTTTTCGCACTTGTCGGGCTTTCCGGCCTCGCGTCGGCGCAATCGATCACGGCCTCCGGGCTGCGCGCGCCCGGCTCGATCACGTACGACGCCGAAGGCGTCCCCGTGATCCAGGCCTCGAACGATTTCGATGCGGCGTATCTGCTCGGCTACGCGCACGCGCGCGACCGGTTCTTTCAGATGGACTTCAACCGCCGCGGCGCGAGCGGCACGGTGTCCGAGCTGGTCGGCCCCGCGGGTCTCGCGAACGACGTGCAGATCCGCACGCTGGGTCTGCGCCGCGCGGCGGTGCTGACCTGGCAGGCGATGAGCGACGAGACGCGCGGCTGGCTCAAGGCCTACGCCGACGGCGTCAACTTCTGGCTCTCCGGCAGCGCGCTGCCGCCCGAGTACGGCGCGCTCGAGATCACGCGCGCCGAGCCGTGGTCATCGGTCGATTCGATCGTGATCGGCAAGGCGCTCGCGTTCCAGCTCTCGTTCGACCTCGATATCGACTTCACCCTGAAGCTCGGCGCGTACCAGCAAGCGGGGCAGGCGGGTAGTTTCAACGGCACCGCGCTGTTCTTCGAGGACACGCATCGCACTGCGCCGCCCGACGGGCGCGTCTCGATTCCCGATTTTCGTCCCGGGGGCCAAGCGCTCGCCGCGCTCGAGGCGAAATCGACCGGCGCGACCGCGCCGGACTACGACGACGAGACGCTCGCGCTCGCCGAGGCCTATCGCGCGCGTGTCGCGAACCATCCGCTGATCGGCCCGACGCTGCGCCGGCGCGAGGAGCGCGGCGCGAGCAATTGGTGGCTGATCGGCGCGAGCCGCAGCGCATCCGGCAAGCCGATCCTCGCGAACGATCCGCATCTCGCGCTCGATCTGCCCTCGGTCTTCATGGAGGCGCACGTCGTTTCGACCGAAGTTCGCGACGGTGCGGCGCTCAACGTCGTCGGCTCGAGCGTGCCGGGCACGCCGGCGATCATCCTCGGCTGCACCGAGCGCCAATGCTGGGGCCTCACGACGAATCCGCTCGACGTGACCGACACGTACACCGAGCGTTTCGTGCTGAACACCTACGGGCTCCCGACGCACACGATCTACCAGGGCCGGTTGGAGCCGGTGCAGTTCGTGCTGCAGCAGTTCTACGTCAACCAGCTCGACGGCGCGCCCGACAATCTCCGGCGCGAAAACTCGATCGGCTATCTGAACGGTGCCGCGACGATCCTCGTGCCGCGCCGGAACAACGGACCGGTGCTGCAGATCTCCGGCGACACCGGGCTCTCGGCGCAGTACACGGGCTGGGGCCCGACGTTCGAGCTCGAGGCGTTCCGCCGCGTCAACCGCGCGCAGAATCTCGAGCAGTTCCGCAGCGCGCTCACGTACTTCGACGTCGGCTCGCAGAACTTCGCGTACGCGGACATCGACGGCAACATCGCGTATTTCACGACCGCCGAGATGCCGCTGCGCGAGGACCTGCAGGCCGGCACCGTCGATGGCGCGCCGCCGTTCCTGATCCGCGACGGATCCGGCACGCGCCGCAACGAGTGGCTGCTGCGCACGGGCTCGGGCGTTCCGAACCAGGCGACGCCGTACCAGGTCCTCCCGCCGGGCGAGATGCCGTTCGTCGTCAACCCGGCCTCGGGCTACATCGCGAACGCGAACAACGATCCGGTCGGGACGACGCTCGACAACAACGCGCTGAACCAGGTGCGCCCGGGTGGCGGCATCTACTACCTCAATGCGGGCTACTCGGCGTACCGCGTGGGTCGCATCGACCGGCTGATCCGCGCGAGGCTCGACGCGGCGCAGACGGTCGCCGAGGCCGACGTCAAGGCGTGGCAGGCGAACAACCAGCTGCTCGACGCCGAGCTGATGTATCCGCACCTCGACCGCGCGTTCCAGCGCGGCACCACCAGCGGCTACGCGCCACTCGCGACGCTCGCGCGCAATCTGCAGGGCCCGATGTCGGCGCTCGCGTCTTGGGGCCGTCCGTTCCCGTGCACGAATCCGTCGGTCGCGCCGTACTCGACGCCGACCGGCATCCGCGCCGGTTTCGATCCGGGCGACGATCCCGCGAACCTTCCGGATCCGAACAGCTGCGAGTCGATCTCGAGCGTCGCGGCCACGATCTTCGCGGCGTGGCGCGGGCAGGCGACGCGCAACGTCGTCGATGCGACGCTCGCGCGTGCGGGGCTCGGGCAGCAGCTCCCCGGCAGCAACGAGGCCTACCACGCGCTGCGCAACCTGCTCGAGACCTTCGCGCAGCGGCGTGGCGTCGGCGCCTCCGGTCTCAGCTTCTTCGTGGTCGACGGCGCACCGACGCCCGAGGACGCGCGCGATTTCCTACTGCTCAAGAGTCTCGACGATGCGGTCAAGTTGCTCGCGAGCGATGCGTTCGCGCCGGCGTTCAACCGCTCGACCAATCTCGACGACTACCGCTGGGGGCGGCTCCACCGCATCGTGTTCGATCATCCGCTCGGGGGTCCGTTCAACATTCCCGGCACGAACCCGTATCCGTTCACGAGCGTATCGGCGCAGCTCCCGGGGCTTGCGCGCGCGGGCGGCTACGAGGCCGTCGACGCGTCGAGCCACTCCGCACGCGCGAACACCGTGAACGGCTTCATGTTCGGCAGCGGCCCCGCGCGCCGCTTCGTCGGCGAGATGACGACCCCGATCGTCGCGCAGCAGATCCTGCCGGGCGGCCAGAGCGGCGTGATCGGCGGCCCGGGTTACGTGAGCCAGCTGTCGCGTTGGCTGACGAACCGTTACAAGCCGCTCAACATCCCGGTCGCCACGGCCGTCGCGCAACCTGCCACGACACTGTCATTCGTGCCTCGCGGCGGATGAGCGATGCCCTTGCACGCGCGGGAAAGCGAGCGCGATGCGGGTGGGGCGTCGGCTGCGGGTGCACCCCTTCGAAAATCGTCGAGGACAGGACGTCCTCGACGAAGGCTACAGGGACGTACTTGCGCCGGTTTTCGAAGGGGTGCACCCGCAGCTGACGCGTAGCGACAAACCTCCGAGCGCAACGCTTTGCCAACAAGCGCTCGCTACAATTCGCCGCCATGACGACCACGAAGCGCCGCGCGCACAAGCGCGGTTTCGACCTCGACGAAGCGCGTGCGCATCTCGGCAAGCGGGATCGCCAGCTTGCGCGTTGGATGAAGCGCATCGGGCCGATCGAAGCGCACTGGCGCAAACCCTTCGAGCCGGTCGATGCGCTCGCGCGCTCGATCCTGTTCCAGCAGCTTTCGGGCAAGGCTGCCGCGACGATCGTCGGGCGAGTCGAGAAGCTCGTGGCCGGCGGGAAGAAGCTGCGCGCCGAATCGCTCTCGACGCTGACGCCGGAGCAGCTGCGTGCCTGTGGCGTCTCCGGCAACAAGCAGCGCGCCCTGCACGACCTCGCCGACAAGGCGCTCGCCGGTATCGTCCCGACGATCGACGAGATGCGCTACCTCGACAACGAGGAGATCATCGATCGCCTCACCGAAGTGCGCGGAATCGGACGCTGGACCGTCGAGATGCTGCTGATGTTCCGGCTCGGCCGGCCGGACGTGCTGCCGGTCGACGACCTCGGTGTCCGGAAGGGCGCGCAGATCCTGCGCGGCTACGACGAGATGCCGAAGCCGCGCGAGCTCGCGGAGCTCGGCGAGCGCTGGGGCCCGTACCGCACCCTCGCGAGCCTCTACCTCTGGCGTGTCGTCGAGCACGCGACGCGCAAGACCCAGGTCGCGCCGACCTGAAACCCGCGACGCGCGCCTCCGTGCGCGCGTCGCGTTTCCTCGACCGCTATTCGCCGCGTCGGTGCGGCGTCGTCCTTGCGTAGGTCGCGAGCAGGCCGGGCTGCGCGTTCGCGTTCGTGAACGTCGAGGTCGAGAAGCCGACGACCGGCAGCCCCGTCAGCGTCTGCTCACCGAGCTGCCACGCGTACGGCTCGTCGTTGTCGAGACGCTGCAGGCGCAACGTCGACTTGCCGCTCGGCAGATCGAGCGTCTGCGCGACGCCGCCGAAGATCCGGCGCGTGTCCCCGCTCCGGGCGAAGCGCACCAGTGAAACGGCGTCGCAGAGCGGCTCGATCTCGCAGCTCGGGCCGACCCCGGTCGGTTCGTCGCAACGGAGGCCGTCCGCGCTGAACGAGACGATTCTCGCGCCGGCGCAGGTTCCGGCGAGCCCAGCCGTACCGCCGGTCGTCGCGGTGAATGGTGCACGCGGCGTCGTGCCGACGATCGCCGTGTCCGTGTGGTAGCGCTTCGTCGGGAACGTCACGACCCACTCGGTCTGTGCGTCGATCGCGGCATCGGTGCTGACCTCGTTCGCGATCGCGCCGCGCACCAGCGCCGCGCTGACGGCGTCGATGCCGCCCGTCGCGTCGGCGAGGGTCGGCGTGTCGCCACCGGGCGGCTCATGCGGTGCTGGCGCCGTCGCCGCACGGAAGTTCTCGAGTGCCACGACCGGAACCGAAACCGCGGCGCCCTTCGCGACATCGATGATCTCCGCGGTGGCCGAGATCGACCCTGTCGGCGCAGTGACGTCTACGGTGCGGTTGTTGATCCAGTAGCCGTTCGTCGCCCATGCCGCGACGAGCCGCGCGCAATCGCGCGGCGTCGCGCTCGCGGCGGACGGGCCCGTCAACGTCGCGGTTTCGATCACTTCGATATAGCCCTGCCGAGTGCGCGTCAGCGCGGCCGGACCACCGTCGGCACGGTCACCCGAGTAGAAGAAGTTCCGGAACGGCACGTAGCGCGCACCATCCGAGGGCAGCGTCGGCAGCGCGTTGTTGCCGCGGATCGCGGGTACGGTGCAGCTGCTGTCGGACGTGGTGAGGAACGCACCCGAGCTCGGACTGAGCGAGAAGATCGCGGCGCTCCACTGGTCGTATGCGCCGAGATAAAGGTTGAAGCCGAGCACGTCGCGACCGTTGACGCTCTCGCGCACCGTGAGCTTGACGCCCTTCGGCTGGCTCGAGTCGTTCGAGATCGTCACGATCGTGGTGTTGCCGTTGTCGACCGTGTAGTAGGGGATGATCAGCGCGCCGCCGGTTCCGTCGCTGGCGACGTCGACTGCCCCGGCGGGGCACGGGCCGACGAGCGCGGCGGTGATGCAGGCGAACAGGGTCCTTCTCGTGTTGCGCATGGCTCCTCCTGGAATGTGCGCGTGGCATCGCCCCATTCGGGCGAGGCGTGGCCAAACAGGACGAGGAAACGACCCGAGCGATGACACGCTCAGGTCCGACGCGTGACGGCTCCCCGAACCCTCAGTCGTGCGCGACGCCGTCGCGAGCCGCGCGCCAGCACCAGTGCCACGGCTCGTACGCGATGCCGTGCGGGTTGCCGCGCGGGTAGGAGAGGTGGAAGCCGAACCGCGATGCGTTCGCGGCGAGCCACGCGTACGCGGACGACCGCTCGAACGTCTCCTCGAGCACCGGGAAACCCGGCGTCGTGACGTCGATCGCGCGTCCCGTGTGGTGCTCGCTGTAGCCCGGTGCCGCGCTGACGCGCAGGATCTCGTCGATCGACTGGCCCTTCGCGCGCTTGCGCTCGACGATGCCGCATTGGTACGCGATCGAGCGGAACGCGGAGACGAGCTCGAGCGCGATGCCTTGAGCTGCCGCCCTCGCGCGCATGCGCTTCCACGCGAGTGCCGCGCGCGGCTCGAGCCACTGCTCGCGTCCGTAGAGATCGTGGCCCGCGAACGCGAGCTCGACGGGCTCGCGCACCGGCGGCAGATCGCGCTCGCGCGCGTAGGACGCGGGGACGCCGGCACGCGCCGCGGCCGACGCGGCCGCGGTGCGGGCCGGCGCGCGGCCCGACGCACGCGCGAGGAGACGTGCGAGCGCGCGCGGGCTCGCGCTCCCCGTCGTCGCGACGAGCCTGCCGCGCGCATCGATGAGCGCGATCCGCGCCTCGCCGCGTATCGCCTTCGCGCGCAGCAGCCGGGCGAGCGGTGCGGCGAGCGCGCCCGCCGCAACGGCATTCCGCGAGCACAGCTCGATCGTCGCGCCGAGCCGTCCCGCCCGCTGCATCAGCACGACGCGTGCGATGGGTGCGTTCGCCCCGTCCGCGCGCAGCGCGAACGTCGACACGCCGTGCGCGACCGCGTCCTCGACGAGGTCGTAGCCGTTCCCGCGCACGCGCAGCCGGGTCGCCATCGTCGTCACGCTAGCAGTGCTGGAACGTCGAGTCGGGGCGAATCACGGGCGGCGCAGCGCGCGCAGACACGCGACCGACCATGCCGCGAGCACGGCCGCGACGACCGCGAGCGGCCAGGACACCGCCGGGCCCACCGTGATGCCGTCGAGCGCGAGCGCCGTGCCGGTCGCGGCACGCACGACGTGCGCCCCGGCGATGAACGTGAACAGCGCAGCGGTGAGCACGAGATAGCTCCGGATCGTGGTCATGAGGATTCCTCCATCAGTCTTCGTCGCGGGGCTTGCCGCGCGCCTCGCGCGGCATGCGCCCGACCTTGCGCAACGCGTCGCGCAGCACGTACTCGATCTGGGCGTTGACCGACCTCAACTCGTCGTCGGCCCAGCGCTGTACCGCGTCGAGCACGTCCGCGCTGATGCGCAGCGGGTAAGCCTTCTTGTCCGTGGACACGGCCCGGTCAACCGCTGTAGAGCGTGCCCGTGTTCACGATCGGCTGCGTGCCGCGCTCGCCGCACAGCACGACCAGCAGGTTCGAGACCATCGCGGCCTTGCGCTCCTCGTCGAGATCGACGATGCCTTCCTTGCGCAGCTTGTCGAGCGCCATCTGCACCATGCTGACCGCGCCTTCGACGATCTTGGTGCGCGCCGCGATGATCGCCGACGCCTGCTGGCGTTGCAGCATCGCGTGCGCGATCTCGGGCGCGTAGGCGAGGTGCGAGACGCGCGCCTCGAGCACCGAGACGCCGGCGCTCGCGAGCCGCTCCTGGATCTCGTTCTTTAGGTGTTCGTTGATCTCCTTCGCATGGCTGCGCAGCGAGACCACGTGGTCGTCGTGCAGGTCGTACGGATAGCTCGTCGCCATCTGGCGCAGCGCGGACTCGCTCTGCACCTTCACGAAGTTCTCGTAGTCGTCGACGTTGAACACGGCTTCCGCGGTGTCGTGCACGAACCAGACCGCGATCGCGCCGATCTCGATCGGCGAGCCCTCGAGGTCGTTGACCTTGAGCTTCGACGACTCGAAGTTGCGCACCCGCAGCGTGACGGTTTTCTTCGTGTAGAACGGGTTGGTCCAGCGCAGACCGTGGTCGCGGCAGGTGCCGACGTACTTGCCGAAGAACTGCAGCACCGCGCCCTGGTTCGGCTGCACGATGAAGAACCCGAACCAGAGGAACGTCAGCACCACGGCGATCCCGAGCGAGATCAGGACCGACCAGAGGGATTTGTCGTCGATCGCAACGACGAGGTACCAGACGTTCGCTACGGTCGCGACGAACAGCACGGCGACAATGGCGACACCGGACGGGGCGGAAATGGGACGTTCCTGCATGGCAGCGCTCCTCGGCGGATTGGCGGACGCGACTGTAAGATATCAAAACGATATCAGTTTGCAAGGGAACGATTGGGAAGCGCGCGAAAGGCGTCGGGGCTTCCGCCCCTCCCACAGTGATTCCCACCGTCACGCTTCGACCGAAGTCGCTGGCGGACGGAGTCACTGTGGGAGGGGCGGAAGCCCCGACGCTCCTGGCGCGACCGCGGCGGCCTAGCTGCCTACCGCAACTCGATCCGCACCAGCGGCGCCGGCAACTTCTCCGACGTCACGTACACCGCGTCGCCATCGGGCGCGAACGTCACCGATTCGGCCTGGATCAGCGGTGGCATGCCGAGCGCTTTGGGGTCGCGCCGGACCGCGTCGGCCCACGATTCGCCGTCGGCGCGGTCGTAGCGATACGCGTCGCGGTAGGTCAGCACGACCAGCGTGCGGCCGTCGGGCGAGAGTGCCATCGAAGTCACATGCGCGCGGTAGCGGCCGGATTGCGGATGCGTTGCGAGCTCGTGTCGATCGGGCTGCGGGATCGTCGCGACCACTGCGATCTGCTGTGCGAGATGCGAGCCCTTGCCCGTGGTCGGCTCGAGCGGTACGCGGAACAGCTGCGGCGGCACGCGCTTCTTCGACAGCAGCAGCACCTCGCCGCGCGCCGGATCGATCGCGACCGCCTCGCAGTCGCGCGGGCCGTCGGGCCAGCGGATCCGCATGCGCCACGCCGGCGTGACGCGGCCGTCGAAGGTCCCGTTCTCCGCCAGCGGCTCTTCGATCCCGATCAGCTCGATGTACTTGCGCAGACCGCCGTTGTCGCCGGTGTCCGCGATGACGAGGTAGGCCTTGCCGTCGTCCTCGTATGCGGTGAGGTCTTCCCAGTCGGTGTTCGGCACGCCGTCGACGGCGTATGCGGCGCGGACGCGGCCGTTCGTCGACACGGCGTAGATGCGATTCGGGTTGTGGCTGTCGTTGACGGCCCAGAACGTGCCGTCGTGCCGGCGCGAGCGCGTCATACCGCTGATCTCGGCGACGTCGGGATCGAGGATCAGCGCTTCGAGCTTCGCATCGTCCGCTGCGACAGGCTCGGGCGTCTGCGCCGCCGCGCAGAGCGGCAACACCAGGCCAAGCACGAGCTTCAGCGATCGCACGGGGCCTACTTCGCCGTCGCGGTCTCGAAGCCCGCAATCTCGATGTTGCCGAGCAGGTTGACGCTCGAATAGAAGCCGGCCGGATCGCCGTCGTTGACCGAGAACGCGATGTGCGCCGCGTCGAAGCCCGGCAGCGCCGCGTCGAAGCTCTCCCAGCGGTCGCCGACCCAAGCCTGGGCCCAGGCGTGCGGCACGAACACGTTCGGTCGCCCGCTGAACGCGGGTGCGTACGCGAGGCCGCTGACGACGCGGGTCGGGATGCCGAGCGCGCGTCCGAGCGCGGCGAGCAGCACGGCGTGCTCCGTGCAATCACCCTCGCGTGAGCGCAGTGTCTCGAGCGCCGAGGCATAGCCGATGCGCAGGGACTTGTTCGAGATGTGCTCGCGCACGCGGCGCTCGAGCGCGCGCATCCGCGTGTCGTCGTCGGTCGCGCCGGCCGCGGCGCTGCGCGCGAGCGCGATGACGTCGGGGTGATCGCTTTCGAGCCAGCGCGACGCCGTGCGGTTCGATGGCCGCGGCGCGGCGCGATCGCGCACGGCCGAGGGATCGACGTTGATCCGCCAGCGCCGCGCCGCGTCCTGCGTCGCGCGCTGCTCGGCGACGCTCGGCAGCGTCGCCTCGGCGCTGCCCTTGAGCACTATCGCGGTCTCGATCTCGGCCCCGAGCTCGGCGCGCGTCAGTGCGCGCGGCGCCGCGACCATCGTGCGGTCGAGCACGTCGGCCGGCTGGTTCGGTGCCTTCGCGCAGGCTTCGTCGCACGCGACGAGCTCGAGCGACATCCCGAACAGCGGCTGCACGCTCTTGCGCAGCTCGTGTTTGCGGTCGACCCAGGCGATCGCCTCGATCGGCGCACCGGGAAGCTCGAGCCGCTGGTCGACGCGAATCAGCTCCTCGTCGACGAGGCCGGTCGTGACGCGCTCGGGGCCGACGACGTGCGCTTTCACCGGTACGGGAATGAGGCTCGTCGGCTCGAACGTCACGAACTCGTAGCGCGTGCCGGGCGCGAGACCGTGCTTTTCCTCCGCGAGCCGCGCGCCTTCCGAGAGCACGGCGCCCTCGGGCCACGGGATCACGCGCTCGTCGGTGCGCCCGAACGAGGTGGTCTTGACGCGCGCTTCGTTGCCGACGATCTCGCCGGCCTGGATCGTCGAGATGCCCGAGAGGCTCAAGGTCGAAGCGAACGAGAGCGGACGCCCGTCGCGCGTCTCGACGCTGCGCTGCTCGGTCGCCATCGCGATCGAGATGCCGGTGCGATCCATCGTGAGCTCCATCCGCTCGATCGTTACGACGCGGTCGCCGTCGACCTCGCGGGTCTGCACGACATGGCCGACCTTGCGGCCGTCGATCGCGACCTTGAGCCAGGTCATTTCGGTTTCCGCCGCGGCTGGCGCGGCGACGAGGAGCGAAGCCAGGAGGAGCGTGCGCATCGGCCGATTGTAGACTGACGCATGCTTCCGTCTGAGTCCTGGTTCCCATGACGACCTTCGGCACCCCCTATCAACCCGGCGCAATTCGCCTGCTGCTGCTCGGCTCGGGCGAGCTCGGCAAGGAGGTCGCGATCGAAGCGCAACGCTTCGGGGTCGAGGTCGTCGCGGTCGACCGCTACGCGCATGCGCCGGCGATGCAGGTCGCGCATCGCTCGCACGTCATCGACATGCTCGATCCCGCGGCGCTCGCGGATCTCATCGCGCGCGAGCAGCCGACGCTGGTCGTCCCCGAGATCGAGGCGATCCACACACCGACGCTCGAGAAGCTCGAAGCGCAGGGGTTGCGCGTGATCCCGACGGCGCGCGCCGCGCGCCTCACGATGGACCGCGAAGGAATCCGGCGGCTCGCCGCAGAGGAGCTCGCGCTGCCGACCAGCCCGTACCGCTTCGTCGACACGCGCGAGGGTTTCGACGCGGCGATCGCCGAGATCGGGCTGCCGTGCGTCGTGAAGCCCGTGATGTCGTCGTCGGGCAAGGGCCAGAGCCTCGTGCGGCGCGCCGACGACGCCGAGGCGGCGTGGGACTACGCGCAGACCGGCGGGCGTGCCGGCCGCGGACGCGTGATCGTCGAAGGCTTCGTCGCGTTCGAATACGAGATCACGCTGCTGACGGTGCGCCATCGCGAAGGGACGAGCTTCTGCCCGCCGATCGGGCATTACCAGGAGGACGGCGACTACCGCGAGTCGTGGCAACCGCAGCCGATGTCGCCGCTCGCGCTCGAGCGCTCGCAGGCGATCGCGCGCAAGGTCACCGATGCGCTCGGCGGTTACGGATTGTTCGGCGTCGAGCTGTTCGTCAGCGGCGACGAGGTCTGGTTCTCCGAGGTCTCGCCGCGCCCGCACGACACGGGGCTCGTGACGCTCGCCTCGCAGGAGCTCTCCGAGTTCGCGCTGCATGTGCGCGCGATCCTCGGGCTGCCGATCCCGACGATTCGCACGCTCGGCCCGTCGGCGTCGGTCGCGATCCTCGCCGAAGGCCACGGCAAGGGCCCGCGTTTCCACGGCGTGCCCGAGGCGCTCGCCGAGCCCGACACCGCGCTGCGCCTGTTCGGCAAGCCCGAGGTCAAGGGCAAGCGTCGTGTCGGCGTCGCGCTCGCGCGCGCCGATACGATCCTGCACGCGAAGGAGAAGGCGCGCCGCGTCGCGGAGCGGATCCGCATCGAGCTGCCGGCATGAGCGAAGAACGCCACACGTACTACGCGGTCTACCTGTTCCCGAACGCGGTCGAGACGCTCGGCGAAGCGATCAAGCCGTTCCTGCGCGAGAGCGTGAGCGGCCAGCACATCGTCTGCTCCGAGATCGACGCGGGCGGCGGGCTGTTCGAGATGACGATCCCCGGGCACGACGCGAACGGCAAGCCGGTCGAGTGCGAGGTCATGCTGCCGGCCGCGATGGTGAAGCTCGTCGTCTCGATGCGGCGCGACACGGACATCGGTTTCACGTGAGGATCGGCATGAAGCGATCGATCGGCGGGCTCGCGCTCGCGCTGCTCGGGGTCGGCACGGCGGTGTCGGCGCGCGACTACGAGGCACAGGCGAACAAGGCGTTCGGCGACAGCCTCCCCGCGGTCTCGGTGTTCGTCGACGTCGACTGGGGCGGGCGCGAGGACGGCGCGGCGCGCGAGCTCACGCGTGCCCACAAAGCGTTCCATGAACGCGGCTTCGTGATCGTCGACGTCGAGGGTTACCTCGAGAACGGCGACCTGCAGGGCTTCTTCGTGACGTACCGGCGCGAGTGAGCTACGGCAAGCGCGTCCAGCCTTCGCTGCGCAGCGTTTCGAGCGGGCGGAACAGCGACTTGTAGCCCATCTTCGGGTGACCGGCGATCCAGTAGCCGAGATAGAGGTGCGGCAGCGCGCGTTCGCGCGCGAGCTCGATCTGCCGAAGGATCGCGTAGGTCCCGAGCCCGCGCTCGGACGCTTCGGGATCGAAGAAGGTGTAGACCGCCGAAAGGCCGAGCCGGCCGAAGTCCGTGACCGCCACCGCGAGCAGACGCCCCGCCTCGCGGAACGTCACGAAGCGGGTCGGGCTCCAGGGGCTCGTGAGGAAGCGCGTGAAGTCGTCCGCGGCCGCGTCGTCCATGCCGCCACCGAAGTGGCGCGTTTCGAGATAGCGGCGATACAGCGTGAAGTACTCGTCGGTGTATTGCGCGTCCTCGACCGCGACCGCGAGGTCGGCGTTGCGCGCGATTCCGCGGCGCTGGCTGCGATTCGGCCGGAACTCCGCGACCGGCACGCGCGCCGGGATGCAGGCGCGGCAGCGCGGGCACGCGGGACGATAGATGTGGCCGCCGGCGCGGCGGAAACCGCGAGTCAGCGCGAGGTCGAAGAGCTCCGGCAGGTCCGCCGCGAGCGGGTCGATCACGAGGTTCTGCGCCGTGCGCTCACCGAAATAGCCGCACGGGTGCGGCAGCGTCTTCAGCAGGCGAACCGATTCGGAACGCATGGGCCAACTATAGGGCTGAGGGCGGCGCAGTGAGAAGGGCGGTTTACCCTGCGGTCAGCCGTGCGGCGAGCTCAGAAAACCCCGAAGAGTTTCAGTGACATGACGACCGCGCCGATGACGACCGCAACGAGCAGCAGAATCCGGGTGCGGCCCACGGCACGCTGGCGCGGGTCGGCAGGCGGCGCCACGGGCACGCCCTCCTCGGCGACGTAGCTCGCGTCGCGCGTCGACGCGAGGAGCCCGATCTCGCGCAGCATCTGGCGCGCGCGCGAGTAGTCGTCGGCCTTGACGACCCAGACCGCCGGCCACTTCGTCGTCGTGCGCCGGTCGGTGTAACTGAAGTCGCGCTTCGTCGCGCGATTCCAGGTTGCGCGGTCGGTCACGCGGGTCTGGATCCCCGCGTCCTCGAACATCTGCTCGACGCGCTCGACGTTTTCGAGCCGTGGCGAGGTGAAGAATTGGCGCATGGTGGGGTTTCGCTAGAGCGGGCGAGGACATTGTAGGCCGGACATCGCGAAGCGATGGCCGGCTGACGTGGCGCTCGGTTTGCCGGCCATCGCTGCGCGATGTCCGGCCTAGTCCGACGGCGGCGGCACTATGCGGATCAGCCCCTCCTGCGCCGTCGACGCCACCAGCCGCCCGTCGCGCGTGAAAATCTGCCCCCGCGCCAGCCCACGCGCGCCCTGCGCACTCGGGCTGTCGCACGAGTACAGCAGCCACTCGTCGATCCGGAACGGCCGATGGAACCACAGCGCGTGGTCGAGGCTCGCCATCTGCACGTTGCCGTGCAGGTACGAGATCCCGTGCGGCAGCGTCGCAGTCCCGATGAGATGAAAATCCGACGCGTACGCGAGCAACGCGCGATGAAGCTCGGGCGCGTCGCCGATGCGGTCGCGCAGCTTGAACCAGACGTGCTGGAACGGCGGCCGCTTCGGCACCTTGATCTCGTCGCGCGGGTAGACATGCCGGAACTCGAACGGTCCCTTGAGCCCGAGCCAACGCTGCAGCTTCGCGCTGACGTTCGCGAGCGTCGCGGGATCGATGGGTTCCGGCGGCGCGATGTCCTCGGGCTTAGGAACCTCCGGCATCGAGAGCTGGTGCTCGGCGCCGGGCTCCTCGACCTGGAACGATGCCGACATCACGAAGATCCGCTCGCCGTGCTGGATCGCAGTGACGCGGCGCGTGGTGAAGCTCTTGCCGTCGCGCGCGCGCTCGACGTCGTAGACGATCGGCGTGTCGATGTCGCCGGCACGCAAGAAATACGCGTGCAGAGAATGCACGGCGCGGTCTTCGGGCGTCGTGCGCTGCGCCGCCGACAGCGCCTGGCCGAGCACCTGGCCGCCGAAGACGTACTTCGTGCCGATGTCCCGGCTCTGGCCGCGGAACAGGTTCGCTTCGAGGCGTTCGAGCTCGAGCAGGTCGATGAGCTCGTTGATGATGGGTTCGGGCACGGGCGGTCCTTGCACAAAAGGTCGCCATTGTAGGCCGGCCATGCGCAGCATGGCCGGCGCTCACGCCGGCCTTGCCGGCCATCCTTCGGATGTCCGGCCTACTCGCGACGGCGCAGGCCGCAGGCGGGGACGATGCGATCCCACGGGAACAGCGGGCCCGGGTCGAGCTTGCGTGCGACCGCGACGGTGGGGTCGTCGGTCGCGGGAACGCGCGCAGTGTCGAGGTCTTCGTGGCCCGCGATCGTCGCGAGGTTCGGCAACGTCTCGCGCAGCGCGGCGATCAGCGCGAGCAGCGCGTCGATCTGCGCGGCCGGGTACGGCTCCGTCATCGCCTGGTGGCGCGAATCGAGCCAGTCGGGCCAGCGGCCGCGGTTGACGAGCTCGATCCCCAGCGTGCGCTCGTTCATGTCGCGCACGTGATGCGCGACGCGCGTCTCCGGCACGAAACGGTGGATCGAGCCGTCGCGGTCGACGTAGAAGTGCCCGCTCGCGCCGGTCCGCGTGCCCGCGTAGAGCTCGCGCTCGCCGTAGCTCCGGGCAGTTGCGAGGTCGGGCAGCTCGGTGCAGTGGATCACGACGAGCTCGATCTCGCGCACGTCGCGCGCGGCGAGCCGATCGACGTAGGGCAGGGGCCAGTCGTTCCACGCCATCGCGGGGGACATGTCGCGATGATGTCATGGCCGCCTACAATCGGGGCATGCGCGGACTCGTGATTCTCTCGCACGGACAGGAAAGCGGCCCCGATGCGACCAAGGTGACGACGCTCGCGCTCGTTGCCGAACGCCTAGGCTGGTCGTCGGAACGGCCCGATTATCGCGGCATCCAGTCGCCGCTGGCGCGGCGCGACCTCTTGCTCTCCCGCATGCGCTCGGCGTCGGGCCAGGTCGTGCTCGTCGGCTCGTCGATGGGGGCGTACGTGTCGGGTCTCGCGTCGCTCGAGCATCCGGTCGCCGGGCTGTTCCTGCTCGCGCCGCCGATCTCGCTCGGCGAGGAGTGGCCGCGCTTCGATCTTGCGAGCGTGCCCTGCGCGATCGTGCACGGTTGGCGCGACGAGCTGATCCCTGCCGACGACGTCGTCGCGTTCTCGAAAACACGTTCGCTCGCGTTGCACCTCGTCGACGACGAGCACCGGCTCGCGCGTCACGTCGACGCGTGTGCCGCGTGGTTCCGCCAGTTCCTCGACGCGATCCGGTGAGCACGCGCTGGTTCGCCCCGTGTCCGAAGGGGCTCGAGTACCTGCTCGTCGACGAGCTCCGCGCGCTCGGCGCGAGCGAGGCGCGCGAAGCGCTCGCGGGCGTGCACTTCGAGGGCGATGCGACGCTCGGCTACCGCGTCTGTCTCGGCTCGCGGCTCGCGAGCCGCGTGTTGTTGCCGCTCGCCGAGTTCGAAGCCGAGACCGCCGATCAGCTCGCGGCCGGCGTCGCGACGATCGACTGGTCCGAGCACCTCGACGCCGACGGTACGCTCGCGATCGACGCGCACGGCTCGACGCGCGGGCTCACGAACGCGGCGTACGCCGCGCAGCGCACGAAGGACGCGATCGTCGACCAGTTTCGCGCGCGCACGGGGATGCGTCCTTCGGTCTCGAACGAGCGGCCCTCGGTCCGGCTCAACCTCGCGCTGCGCCACGGGCGCGCGCATCTCTCGCTCGATTTCGCGGGCGGCGCCCTGTTCATGCGCGGCTACCGCCGCGGCCAGGGCGAAGCGCCGCTCAAGGAGAACCTCGCGGCCGCGATCCTCCTGCGCGGCCGCTGGCCCGAGGTCTATGCACGCGGCGGTGCGCTGTTCGATCCGATGTGCGGCGCCGGCACGCTGCTGATCGAAGCCGCGTGGATGGCAGCCGACGTCGCGCCCGGGCTCAAGCGCGACTGGTTCGGGTTCTTCGCCTGGAAGCAGTTCGATCGCGCGACGTGGGACGCGCTGCACGCCGAGGCGACGGAGCGCGCGCAGCGCGGGCTCGCGGCGCTGCGACCGGTGTTCTTCGGCGCGGACCAGAACGCCGCCGTCCTCGGCGCCGCGAAGCAGAACGCGCAGGCGGCCGGCGTCGCGGGCTTCATGCGGCTGCTGCACACGTCGATCGCGAAGCTCGACGCACCCGAAACCGAGACCGCCGGCCTCGTCGTCGCGAACCCGCCGTACGGCGAGCGCCTGGGCGAGCGCGAGACGCTGCGCACGACCTACGCCGAGATCGGGTCGACGCTGAAGCGCGCGTTCGCAGGCTGGACTGCGGCGATCATCACGAGCGACGAGGAGCTCGGACGCGCGATCGGGCTCAAGCCGGAGCGGCGCTACAAGCTCTGGAATGGCCCGCTCGAGTGCGTGCTGCTGTGCTACGACTCGATCACGCCGGGTGAGCTCGTGCCGCGCGAACAGCGCGCGCTCTCGGAAGCGGCGACGGCGCTCAAGAATCGCCTCGTGAAGAACCTGCGCGTGCTGAAGCCGCGCCTCGCGCGCGAGGGCGTCACGTGTTACCGCGCCTACGACGCGGACCTGCCCGAGTACGCCGCCGCGATCGACGTCTACACCGGGCGGCACACGAGCGCGATCTGGCTGCACGTCCAGGAGTACGCGCCGCCGCCGGAAATCCCCGAGGCGAAGGCACAGCGTCATCTCGACGACCTCGTCCGCGTGGCGCAGCTCGTGTTCGACGTGCCGCGCGAGCGCGTTGCGCTGAAGACGCGGCGCCCGCAGCAGCGTCGCGAGAAGTACCAGCGCGTCGCGCAGCGCGGCGAGTTCGTCGAGGTCGAAGAAGCCGGCGCGGTGCTACTCGTGAACCTGTTCGACTACCTCGACACCGGGCTGTTCCTCGATCACCGTCCGACGCGCGCGCGGCTGCGCGGGCTCGCCCGCGGCAAGTCGTTCCTCAACCTCTTCTGCTACACCGGTGCGGCGACCGTGCACGCAATCGCCGGTGGGGCCGCCGCCACTACGAGCATCGACCTTTCGCACACCTACCTCGACTGGGCCGAGCGCAACCTCGAAGCGAACGGCTACGGCGGCGTCCGCCACCGGCTCGAGCAGAGCGACGTGCTCGCGTGGCTCGAAGCCGGAAGCGAGCGCTACGACCTCGTCTTCGTCGACCCGCCCACGTTCTCGAACTCCAAGCGCGCGGACGATTTCGACGTCCAGCGCGACCACGTGCGGCTGCTCGAGCTGTGCGGCGACCGCCTCGCACCCGGCGGGCTCATCGTGTTCTCGAACAACTTCCGCCGATTCAAGCTCGACCGCGAGGCGCTCGAGCGCGCGGGCTTCTCGATCCGCGAGCTCGGCCGCGCCAGCATTCCGTTCGATTTCGCGCGCAACCCACGGATTCACCAGACTTTCGAGCTTGCGCGGGTTTAAGCGGCGATTAAGCCGTACGGCTCGACGATGCGCCCACGCTTCAGGAGGGCGCACATGAACATCAAGTCTTGGGTATTGAAGGTCGCGGCGCTGTTCGCGCTCGCTGGCGTCGCGGTGTTCGCGTCGCCCGCGCGTGCCGACTCGTCGAAGGATTTCGGCATCAGCGTGTGGGGCGGCGACGGCTGGGGCAACGGCTACAGCCTGTCCTACTACGACGATGACGACTACTACGGCGGCCGCTACCACGACCGCGGGTACTACGACCGCGGCTATTACGACCGCGGGTACGACCGCTACTACGATCGCGGCTACTACGCACCGGCGTACGGGTACTACGACTACGGCTACCGCTCGCACTACCGCCCGGCGTATCGCCCGGCGTATCGCCCGTACTACCGGCCGTATTACCGCTCGTATCACCGGCCGTATTACCGCCACTATCGCGATTACGACCGCCACCACTGGCGTCGTCACTGGTAAGCGATAGCGATACCGATGCAACGAAACGCCACCGGAGACGGTGGCGTTTTCGTTTGGACGGCACCGGGCACGGCCGCGTTGCGGCGGGCGTTGCGCCGTTCGTAGCCAAGTTGCGTGATATCCGAACGTAGGAGACGCCGCGCCGCGCCGCCCGTTCGGAGATCGTGCATGCGCCGATGCCTCGCGTTGTTGATCGCTTGCGTGTTCTGCAATGCCGCCGGCGCTGACGGACCGCCGGCATCGGCGCCAGCAGTACGCGCCGTGCTTGCGCCGCGCGCGTCGGACGCGCCTTTCAGCGCTCGCGCGGTGCTGGTTCCGGTCGCGCCTCCCGGTCCGCTGACGGTGCACGCGCAACTGTCGCCTTCGGTCCCGAAAGCGGCCTGCGACGCACCCGACCTCATGTTCGCGGACGGTTTCGAAGACCTCATTCCCATCTAAACGGACCTCTCGCCATGAACCGATACGCTGCAGTCGTCGCTCTCGGCCTGGTGCTCTTCGCGACGCCGCTGTGCGCCGAGCCCTGGTCCTATCGCGGTTCGCTGTCGACGCACGGGAAAGCCGCC
>Ga0187892_10003484_pt1 | contig 28641 bp, 30 predicted proteins | sample MA1701073metaG_FD_139345 | JGI IMG/M metagenome (GOLD analysis project Ga0187892, IMG submission 139345) | Bio-ooze microbial communities from a basaltic lava cave in the Kipuka Kanohina Cave System on the Island of Hawaii, USA - MA170107-3 metaG ... | reverse complement strand
CATCCGGAACCGAAAACAGAAACGAGCGTGGGGGAAAGGGGGCGGTGCATCCAGACCACCCCGACCGACCGAAGCCTCGGGTCTGAACGAATAGCCCACCTACTCATGAAATATGCGGGCTAATCAGTTTTCCACGTTTACGCGAAGGCTTCCGCTCCCTGCGGCCAGATGTGGCTCTTTGCGCCGGCCGCGACTTGCGATCCGGTCTTCGATGGTTCCTTTTCATCATCATACACTTCGAGCGCCCTGCATGAAATGTTTATCGTCAGCATATTACATAATCCTATAATATGAATACAAGGAAATGGATGAAAAGCGTGCACGGTGTGCTCGAAGTCTCAGCCCCATCGAGAGAATAAAATACTCATTCCGCGTCAGGAGGGTTTGTAGTCTTGTCGGTGACTCGCCTATCGCGCCATTCGGAATAAACCCTTAGCGTTGTTTCAACCAGGCCGGCATTGCCGGAAAGGACTTTGTGCTGAGCTCGATAGGCCCAGGCGTGGATGAGAACCGCGATCATGACCGCCGGAATGTGAGCAACCCGTGCGTCATGGGATCGCCACGCGGCGCCGCCGGTTGCCGCGGAAAGAACAATGCTGACGACGAGCAGGGCAAGAAGTCGGGTAAACGAACGCTTGTACTTCTTGGCGATCATGAGACAAGCCGGATCAAGGTTTGCGAGGTGGGCGGCCTGTGCGATCACTTTTCCGGACACCGTAAGGTATGTAAACCCGAGCACCTGGATGAAACAGCTTAGAAGCAGCGTACCAACCGCAAGCAGGATGTGTCGGTCCGGCGCGGAATTGTCATCCGTCAGCGCGATGGTCGCCGTCAGGACAAGAAGCGCCAGGGCTGCAATGGCCAGGGAGGCGAAAATGCGCGGCATGATGGAAAGACTTCTATAGGACTAGCCCACCATCGCGCTTTATGGCAAACACAGGCCTAGGGCGTCGACAACGGTGCCGTTGTGGCCAAAGGCTCATTGGTCAATTGCCGGATCCTCCGAGCCGCGTAACGCACATCGCTTCGGTCGGCGGTCTCGTCTTTCAGCACGTTCTGGTAGAGCTCGAGCGCCCGATCGCGGTCGTGGAGGCGCTTGTCATAAATCACGGCCGCCTCGAAGCGCGCCGGGTGCGGCGTCTGCGGATCCCAGGTCCAGGCGCGCTCATACCAAGTGACTGCAATCGGCTCTTGATCGGGCAGATATTTATTATGGATTTCACCCAAATAGAAGGCGGCGTCATCGATCTTGTCGCTGTTGGGATACCGGTCAATGAGCTCTCGAAAAACGTCCGCGGCTTTGATCATGGATCGCTCACGGTAGAAAATGGGTACGTCGTAGCCCCCCTTTTTCATCAGCGCCCGCCCTTGATCGTAGAGAGCATCGGCCTCCGAAATCTGTTCCGTTGGACGAAGCTGATTCGAAGGAATCTCCGCGTCGATTACGTAGCGGAAGGCTTTGACCCTCCGCAAGCCTTCCAACTCGAATTCCGCCCAGGACTGCTTGGTCGCGTAGCCGTGCTCACGGTAATAATCGCGAAGGTCCTCCAGCCCCTGATAATACCGGGCACGATGGGACAGGACGTTCTCGACCAGATCCACTTCCTGGCGCTCAACCGCGTCGAGTGTAGTACTGGCCGTCAGCCTTGTATCCATCGAGCCATCGGTCGAAACCGTCGGACCCTTTGGAGGCTGATTGTCTTCGAACATGCCGTCCATGTTACAGGATGGGACCACCCCTAGTAGCAAAACTCCCACCGTCATCGTCACTTTTTCGAATAATGTTGCTTTCATTGCCTTTCCCTGGCCTGTTGTATGGTTCATCACTTCAACGAGGGTAGCGATTGGAACTTACCGGAAGCTATCTGTCAAGGCTGATTCTCCCCATTTCTTGGCTATCTTGTTCGAGAGAGGCAGGCACTTCGTTCAAAATCAGCCCCTCCGCGTGTGACGGCATCAAAATCGCAATAGGCTCCGATGGCGCTGAACACTCGACCGCTTCCTTATTGCTCTCCACGATCCTTGCTGTATCCTTATTCTAATCGCACGATTGGATCGGGTCGGCGCGTTGCCGAATCGAACCGGAGTGTGCGGACACCAATCTACTTACGAGGTGCATCATGACACAGAAGAGCTTTCTTAGAACGGGAGCGTTTGGTTTGATCATCCTTCTGGGAGTAATGGTCTTGGGACAGGAAAAGAATGAGGCGATTGAACAGGAGCGGTCGGTGAAGGAAGCCGAAGTGCCGCCCGCGGCGCTGGCCGCGCTCAAGAAGCTCGCCGCCGGTGCCGCGATCACCGAATTCGCGGAAGAGATCGAACACGGGCAGAAATACTACGAGGGGTCCTGGAAGGGACCGAACGGAAACATCGACGCCCTGGTCACGGCCGTCGGAGATCTGGTGGAGTTGGAGGAAGTCGTCCCGGCGGAAAATGTTCCCGGCCCGGTCCGTGTCGAGGCCCAGAAAGATGCCGGCAAGGACGCCAAACTGATGTGGGAAAAGAAGACCGTCGTGATGTACGAGGTCCACTTCAAGAAGAACGGAAAGGGACATGAAATGATCCTCACCCCCGATGGTCGACGTTTCAAGGAAGAAACCGACGAGGAGAGGGACAAGGATGACGGCGAAGAGGACGAGTAACTCGCCGTATTTCCAGCGATTAGGCGTCGCGCGGTGAAGGTCTTCGGTTTCCATGAAGACCAAGAAACCTCGTGATTCGACGGCAAACATTGGTCGCCGGTTATTCGCGGGCGATCACCGTTCACTCAGAAGGATTCAGACATGCTAAATGGCGAGAAATCAGCAAGCAGGCGTCTTGTCTCCATTACAGTTTTCTTCGAGTGTACAGCCATATTTGGCCTATTTGGCTGCATGGAAGTCGGCAACGGGAACGGAGGCAGTGGCGCCCCTGTTCCGCTTAAGGAAGCCAAACTTAACATTGAGCACAACGCCACGGATGAAGATACGGGATTTCAAGGGTTTATTGATGGCGAAGGCTGGGAACGCCTCGAAGTGACCGGTCCGGATGGCGACTCTGTTCTCACCATTGAGGGGCGTGGAAAGCTGGGGTCACTGGGACTCACCGAGCTGTTCTTCGAAAGTGTCGAGCCCGCAAACGCGGACGTGCCGCTTGAAGAAATACTGGCCACACTCCCGGAGGGGGATTATTCCATTCTGGGTCCGACCGTGGACGGCATGCAGACGATCGGAACGGCGCGTCTCACGCACGATATTCCCGCCGGCCCCGTCCTGCTGTCGCCGACAGAGGGCGCCACCGTTCCAGCCGTCGACCTGGTCATGAGTTGGAGTGCGGTGGATCGGACCATTACGGGCGAAGCGGCCACTATCGTCGCCTACCAGCTTATTGTCGAAGTGGACGAAGCCCCGCACCCCCACGCGTTCGCCAAGCGGGCGCTGAGCATCCATGTCCGGCCGTCAGTGACCAGCGTGACGGTCCCGAACGAATTCCTCGAACCAGGCACGCACTACAAATGGGAGGTGCTGGCAATCGAAGAAAGCGGGAATCAGACGCTCTCTTCAAGCGAATTCGCAACCGAGTAGTGGCGTACTCAGCATGGCGCAAGATCTGCAGGAGCACGTCATGCCGCGGAAGCGCCGTTTCACTGAGCGCTCGGGACGTTTTTACGTCGAATGCCCCTTTCGCCTTTTGAGTCAACGACGATAACGCTGGCGTCCGCCCACAATGCGCGGTATGCAGAGGCCGTGAGCGGCGCACGAATCATCGACGGAAAGGCGTTGGCGGAGCGGATCAAACGAGAGACGGCAGCCTCGGTCCGCGCCCTCACCGAGAGAGGCGCGGGGGTCAGTCTCGACGCCGTGTTGGTCGGCGATCCTGCCGCCGGGGAAATCTACGCCCGATCGCAACGTCAACGCTGTCAAGAGGTTGGCATCACCTACCGGCTCCACACCCTCCCCCGCGACGCCCGGGAGGACGAGGTCCGCGCCCTGGTCCGCAAGCTGAACGATAATCGCCAGGTGACGGGCATCCTGCTCAATCTGCCGTTGCCGCCGGGTTTTGATACACCGGCCATTCAATACTGCATCGACCCTTACAAGGACGTAGAGGGAGTCAATCCGTCCAACATCGGGCTCTTGTTTTACGACACGCCGATCATCGCTCCCTGCACGGCCTTGGCCGTGTTGGAAGTCTTGAGAGAGGCCCAGTGCGAGCCGCGGGGGCTGGATGCCGTGGTTGTCGGCCAAGGTGGGATAGCGGGCAGGCCGGTCTCGCTGTTCCTCTTGCAGCGAATGGCCACCGTGACCTGCTGCCACATCGCCACCCGGGACGTGTACGAGCACACCCGCAGAGCCGACTTGCTCATCGTCGCGGTGGGTAAGCCGGGGCTGATCCGCGCGGAGCACGTCAAACCCGGCGCGGTGGTCCTTGACGTGGGAATCAATACGGTGGTGGACAACAAGCGCGAAAGGCGTGTCGTGGGCGATGTTGCCTTCGAGGAGGTGAAGGAGGTGGCCGGCGTATTGACTCCGGTCCCCGGCGGCATCGGTCCGGTGACGGTGGCCATCCTCTTGCGGAGCGCCGCCGAGGCCGCTCGACAACAACTGGCCAGTCCACGACGATTGGATGCGTGAGCACGCCGATGCTGCTGAACGAAAGCGAAATCCGAGTTTTGGGTGTGTTGATCGAAAAATCGCTGACCCATTCCACCGGCTATCCGATGAGCTTGAACGCCATCACGCTGGGCGCCAACCAATTGCAAAACCGTGATCCCGTGACGAGCCTCGGGGAATCGGAAGTCTCGGCGGCATTGCGAAGCCTCGTCCACAAGAATCTTGCGGTACAGGCGCCGCCCGCGCCCGGCGCTCGCGTCGTGCGCTTCGCTCATCAAGTCGTCGAGCTGCTCCACTGGGACCGGCGTGAACAGGCGGTGATGGCTGAATTGATGCTCCGCGGACGCCAGACCGCGGGGGAGCTACGAACCCACGCGTCGCGCATGACGGCGTTGCCCGATCTGACCGCCGTGAACGCCATTCTCGACGCCTTGAAAGCCCACGATCCGCCGTTCGTTGAGGAGCTTCCCCGCGAGCCCGGTCGTTCGGCAAACCGCTTCCGGCATCTCCTTGGAGCCGTCGGAAACACGATCACGGACACAACAACTTTCCAGACTCACTCTGCCCCGGACGCCGACTCCCTCGTGGATCGAGTCGCGAGGCTGGAGTCCGAATTGGCTTCAATAAAGGCCCTCGTTGCCGATCTCGTAAAGAACCGGGCATCAATCATCGACGAACCCCAACCGCCGATGGTATAATCATTGTGCTGACGACACTGTTGCGGCCATCCGCAAACTGAAAAGGAGAAACCGACCATGTTCCGACCGTTTCAGGACCCACAACTCTCCCTTGGTGCATTACAGGACGAAATGAACCGCATGTTCGATCGCGTGTGGCACGGCGGCGTCTCCACGCGCCCGTTCGACGGCCAGCCCTGGGCCCCGGCGGTTGATCTCTACGAATACGAAGACCGCTATACCGTCTATGCCGAGCTGCCGGGTGTATGCGTGGAATCCGTGGAAGTGAGCTACCTGGCAAACTCCTTGACCATCCGCGGGGAAAAATCCCGACCCGAAAAAGTCGCTGAAGCGACGCCTTCGCTTCGCAGCGAGCGGCGCTTTGGGGCCTTTTGCCGCACGGTAGAGTTGCCCGGAGGAATCGACCCCGATCGGGCCTCGGCCAAATGTGCAAGCGGCGTCCTGGAGATTACCATCCCCAAGTCCGCCACGAGCCGGTCCAAGACCATCCGCGTCGAAGCAGAAAAACGCTGACCGAACATTCGATCGCTACCTTACGCGGGTCGGATTCAGGGTCGCCTTTCGTACATGGCGATGAGGCACTTGGCCAGGTTCGAGCGTGCCGGGTTGCGCAGATGAGCCCCGGCAATTGCGCCTTGCAACGTGTCCTTCCCGGAACCGGCTTCGGCGACCTGGACCACCGTGCCGCCCGACCCGGCCTCGCGCGGAGTAAGGCCGGCACGCAGGGCGTAACCGGCCGTAAAGGCAATCAGCAACCCGGCGGCGTATCGCAGCATCCCGCGTGAAAACGATCCCAGTGATCCGTGCGATGATTCGCTGAGAATCAATCGACCGCCAACGCGACGGACGCTGACAGGCTGCGGATCAGGCAACGCTTGCAGGCTCCGAACGGCTGCGCTCATGGATTCGAATTCCCCGCGACACCGCGGGCATTGCCGCAAGTGACCGTCGAAGCCTGGGCGGTCGGCTTCGGAGAGTTCGCCCCCCAGGGCGTCGGCCAGCAGCAACTGGAAGTCTTTACAATTCATGGATTCACCTCGTCGGCCCATTTTGGCCGCAATCGGTCCCGCACCGCCTGCAGTGCCCGCAGGTAGTGCGTCTTTGCCGTCGAGACGGCCACGCCTAATTCATTCGCAATCTCGGCAAAGGTCATTTCGTCGTACACCTTCGCGACCAGAACGCTTCGCTGCATTTCGGTGAGCCTGTCCAACGCGGAGGCGATGTCCTCGCGAAGGGCCGCTCGATCGAGCGACTCCGACGCACTTTCCTCAACCGTCAGCCCGTCCGTCCTCAGTACCAGCGAACCGACATTGGTTTGATTTTTTCGACAGGCATCAATGGCCCGGTTCAGCGTGACCCGCCGCAACCACCCTCGTGGTTGAAGCGGGCGGGCCCGCGAATACTGCTGATCCCACCGAAGAAACACGTCCTGAACCACGTCAAGGGCATCGTGATGATGCCCCAGGAATCGATAGGCCCAGCCGTAGACCTGCCCCGCGTACTGTTCAAACCCACCCGAGCTTGTGCCTTCGACCAACGCCATCGTCGTCTCGTCCTGCTCTCCCCACATGGGAGGAGAGGGTTGAAGTGTCGCACAGCGGCCCCCCCGCTGTGCCCTTCGACCCAGCCGAGGGCGACTGGGCTACATTTCTTCGATATTACTATTCGTCACGATCCAGCGGCAACCGCGAGGTCACCATCAACTCGTAAGGCCGGTCACGAAACGCCCTGCCGTCGAACTCCCACTTCACCGTGCCCTCCTCCTCGGAGTCGGCATTGGAGGCCACGATCGTTCCGGGCATAGTCACTTCGATCTCAAAGGCGTGGCCACCGAGCTGGTTGGAGATAACCCAGTATCTCTCGGCCCGCCTATTAGCAGCTTCAAACCTGGCGATTTGCTCCGCATCATACCCGGCATCCTGCTTGAGCGATCGAACGATCGCTTCATGGGCCTCATCCATCAGACGCTGCGTTTCGCGCTCGAATTGCCCGTCACGCTGCTCCTCGGGAAGATTAGAGAACCTCCGCGCGATTTCATCCCAATCGACTCCTTCCTCGTAGACCCTCAAAAGAGAGCGTCGGGCAAGCATCCAATGGTCTGGCTTCCATTGGGCGTCGCATTCCTCCAGGGCCCGCCGGGCGAATTCAACCTGCTTGTTTGCCTCCACCAACGCGAAGGCCTTGATGATCTCCACACGCTCTTCTTGCGAAAGCTCCTCCAGCTTCTTCTCGCCAAGCTCCTTGATATTGTCGTCGATGTGCTCGTCAGCCCAGAACTGGACGTACGCCCAGTCTCGCGGCTCGTATACACGGCGGAAGTGCAAATACTCGCCGTCCTTGCGCCGCTCGCGGGTCAGCGTCGTGGGGAATCTCAGGTATTGCCCCGCGTCAGGATCGTTCGCCGCCGCGTAACTTCCGGGAAGCTCCTCACCCGGCTTGAAGGTCCGTTCGCCGCCGAGCTTTACCTCTTCCTTTTTGTCATCATTCTGCTTAACTTCTCTATCCACCTTCCAACCACTTGCCGGCGAGGGCATGGCGTCGCCCTTGTCAAAATCCTCCTTGTCTCCCTCGTACTCAATCACCACCGTCACCGTCCCCTCGGGCTTCACGACGATGGATTCCTTGCGTTTCAAACACCCGATCGAAAAGAGAATCGGGAGCAACACCGCCGAAATCAAAATCAGCCGTCGTCCGATCATGACTTATTCTCCTTGAACGAAAAACACACGTTATCCACAAACTTAGACGGACTCGATGCCCATTTGGACGACGCGATTTGCCAATCTTTTCCGCTGGGTCCAAGATTAACTGCGAAAGGCTGCTCATGAATGCTGATTTCCTCGCTTGTGGACCCTATTTTGCACCAGGCGCGCTCGAATCGACGCTGGCGATGCTTCTGCTGGTCAAGCCCCTTGCCTATTTCGCTTTCGTCAAGGCCTATCGATTTCGCGTAAGCCGCGAGATTCCGATGACCATAGGGCAGGCGGTGAAACTCGCTGCCCTGCGGTCAGTAATCGGAATTGTGATAATCGGCGGCGGTGCATGGGCAATCGATTGGACGCACTACACCTATTCGTGGTGCTACCTTTATGTTGCGCGCATCGCGGCTTGGTGGTTCGTGGGCACATTCGGTGCCCGCCTGGTCGGCCGGCGGCTTCTGGGATGGATCATCGCCGGAATGCTACTTAACGGCGTTTTCGACGTCGGGGTCTATCTGGGGCTCAACCAGGGTCCGATCGGACTAGTCGGAGCAGTTGTTGTAATCGCGACATTGATCGCCGTTCTCGAAATCTCCGGGCGTCGCGACGCGCTCCGCGCCCGCTTTTCGTCCGACCCTCTTTGCACAAAATGCCTTTATAATCTCACAGGCAATCTTTCCGGCATCTGTCCTGAGTGCGGAACCCCCCTTCCGACACGCCGAGTACCTCTCTGTGCAAGTAATTGATTGGCTAAAGGCACTTCCTGGACGATTAGGACATGCCGCTCTTCGCCGAAGTCCAATCCGCCCTTCAACCGCCTGGATTAATCGCGGTGGTCCTAATTGAAGGATTCTCTTCAACGTCGATCCAAAAAACCATTAACAATGTATGTTTTGCAGCTTAAAAGCGGTCATGGTCAGTTATCGGCCACTAGTCTGAGTTGGCCGCGGTACGATAATGGAGTGAAATAGCTGTGGAAATTTTTTTGAGATTTTTGTTGCAATTCCCTTCTCGCTTTGGTCCAATTATGGGTTCTTGGGTGGGTGTCGGAGTTCGCCCTCCAAAAAAATAGAAAATTCGGGATCTGGAAAACGGCCTGACTCCTTCCAGGATGCCTTGGGGTGGGAAAGTGCTGACCTTGGCGAATAACATCACCAATTCCCAATTGCCGTTGCCGGCTTCGTCGAGCCGAGTCGCGGATGGGGTCTGCGTGGGTCGGAAGAACCTAGTTTCGCAATTCGTTGTCTTTGCCTTTGTCGTATTTATCCTTTTGAACAGTGCCGCTTTCCTGGCACTCGAGATGGGCTCCAGATCCAACCCGGTGTTGGGGTGGCTGACTCTGCTTCCCTTGCTTGCGGTCATTCGGATCTTCTCCGCGCGCACGTCGGCACTTTGCGGTGCAATTTGGGGAGCGGCTCTGTTTTGCTTCCTTGCTTTTCAAACCGATCCGATCGTGCTCCCAACGGTAGCATCTGCCGCGTTTCTTGTCGGGCTTCCTGCGGCCTTCGCGTTCGGAATGGTGCTGCTCACTCGGCGCTTCGGCTTTAATCCACTGATTCTTGCGCTCGGTTGGTGCTGCGTGGAACTCGCCCTGCTGCCGCTCGGCCTGCGCGGCGGGCTGCTTGGCGGGGTGGCCGGCGACTCCGGCAGTTTTCTGAGTTTCCTTCAGGGTTTGCTGGGCTACGTTTGCATGTCGGCCCTAGTTGTTGCCGTTAATGCCCTGGCCCTTTCTTTGCTTACTCAGGCATACGCCAGGGTGTGCTCATCACAACTTTACATTCGCGGGTCCGCCGGCCCGCAGCCGCGTGTTATTCCGCGGGAGGTTCCGATTCGTTCGCCTTTCTATGGCCATGCGGCTCAACCCCGGGCGCCTCCGGTCGCACTCGCGGTTTAGTTGATTTCGTTGTTACCAATGTGTTGGTTGTTTCAGTGCGAGCCGGTTAGGCACTGACTTTTGGATACTGGAATTGTTATTGTTTGGAATGAAGGAAAAGGAGATGGTTATGAAGATTAGTAAGCTATTTGTTGGAATTATTGCCTTGTCGTTCGGTGCGGCTATTGCCCAGGCAGCGCCGAGTTCCGCCGACGCCGCCGGACCGGCCGGGCCCGGCTGTTTTTGCTTTGAGAACGAAGCGGGCGGCGGCGCCTGCGGCCTAAGTACACCTTGCCCTGCGGCGCCCGATTGCGGTCCGGGTTTGCCCGCCTGTCCGTCGGGGCAGACATGCATAACCAACTCTTGCTGCGGCTTCACACATTGCAATGATGATTGTCCGGCAGGAGCGGCTTGCGCCAATCCCGCCCCATGTGCGGGACTCACTGACTGCCTGGAACCGCCCGTCCCGGCCGTTTCCGAGTGGGGCTTGCTGGTTCTGGTCCTGATCGGCTTGACCGCCGGTACGGTGATCTTCGGCCGTAAGAGAGTGGCCGCCCATTGAGCAGGTGACCGTCAACCTCGAAGGGTCCCTATTCGACCCTCCCAGGGTTGGTCGTTTTCATAGCGTCTCTACCGCTTGCGCGGCCGCAGACGGGACGTATACAAGTGCGGACGTCGAGGCGTTGAGTGAGACGCAGTCAAAAAGATAATTGTACTCCTGGTCACGCCGCGGCGCGGTCGGAGAACCGCGCCGCGGCGGTGACAGGGACTTCCAGACTGATCCAAAAGCGCGCCGTCCTTCGTTTCGTTCTTATCCTGGCGGGTCTGACCGGGTTATTTAACGCCCTTTTCTACATTTGGCTTTCGCACAGTTCCTTTTTTCTAACTTACCTGTCCTGGAATGCGGGTTGTTCCGCGTTTTTGCTACGTCTCTTTGGCGAATCCGCGTCGTCTAACGGAACGTCGCTTTCAACACCACGATTCTTCCTGGAAATCAAACAAGGGTGCGACGCCCTCCAACCGATTGCCTTTTTCGTCTTCCTCATTCTTTCGAGTCCCGTGACTGTCCTGATTCGATCACGAATCGTTCCGATCGTGATCGGAACGCTTGGGCTTTTGCTTCTGAACCTGGTTCGCATCATTACCTTGTACTACGCCGGTATTCTCTTTCCCAGCGCCTTTGAGATTTTGCATATAGACGTCTGGCAGGCCGTTTTTATTTTTCTACCCCTTCTCATGTGGATAGCTTGGGCGCAGCGTGTGTCACGTAAGGCTCCCACGAAACTCCATGCTAACCCGTAATTCGGTTTGGAGATTCGCGTTTCGTCTGTTGCTGCTCTACGGGCTCCTGGTGGCCCCGTGGCCCGGCTTGAAGCAAGCCTACGGTTCGTTTTTCAGGGCCTGTGGAAACAAGCTATTCCACTCCTTCGGAACCGGCCTGAGAGTCGATTTCCGCCCGCCCCCCGTGGAGCAACCGGCCTGGGACGTCGAGGCCTACATGAGCGACGGAAGAAAGCCGGGTTCCTGGCATATTGAGTACAGTTCTCGCGGATGGGGATACCTGCCGACGGCTGCGGTGATGGCCTTGGTCTTAGCCACGCCGTTGACTTGGCGGCGGCGCTGTGTTGCGTTGTTCTGGGGACTCGTCCTGGTCAACATCTTCGTCATCATGCGCGTAACGATTTCCCTCCTTTTTGGATTCCACTGGGGAGGTTCCTTTCAATGGGGCGAGTTCTGGGGGAAGGTGCTGAAATTGCTCTTGTTCGCCTTTTCAGATTCTCCCGTCACTTCGTTCATCGTGCCGGTAGTAATCTGGCTGATAGTTTGCTATTCCCGCGACGACTGGGAGAAGCTCATCCGCGGTAAGGTCGATTCAACGCCCGAAAAGACATGACTTGACCAATTCGCCGGATTTTACTGGGCGCAGAATCAGAGCACATTCAACTGGACTGAGCCAAAGAACAATGCGAGTCGATTGACCTTTCGCCGCGCAACGGAAACCCCTGCGCGCGGGTAATCAATGACAAATCTGCATGATGACGTCAAAGGGGATGCCGTTGTTGCAGGCTCCCGGCACCGTACAGGTGCAGTCGATGTCATAATCGCCGACGTCCGCGGCGTTTACCGCGAAAGAGCCGGGAGCGCAATTAGCGAGAAATGTCCCGCAAGGATCGACATAGCGGGTGACATTGATGAGATAATCGCCGCAGCTTTCGAAAAAGTTGGGGAGGACCGTGCCGCCGCCGATGACCAAAGCGAAGCGAATGATTCGCCGGGCGAACCCGGTTTGGTGCTTATTCATAAACTGGATTCCTCTCGTTGTCGTGCTTTCTGCCGCAGCCGGCAGGAACATCGCGCTTTCAAGCAATCAGGCTCACGGCCCCTGGTTGGTCACACAATCGGTGAACAGGGACTGCTGCGTCTGCCCCTCAATCGTCTGATCGCCGCTGCCAATCCCGCTGCATGGATCGATCGTTCCGCCGAAGATTCCATTTTGGCAATCAAAGATAAAACAAAAATCCGCGGTAATCAGGCCGGACTCGGCAACGTAGCTTCCGCAACTGGTGCCCGGGCCGGACAACAGTATCCCGGAAGCGCCCAAAGTACCTATCGCCGCAATCTTCTTCAAAACGCGAATACGCATGTTCAGCATCCTAACCATTCTCGAGGATTCTAGGGACGGTTACTTCCCTCTGCCGCACCGCGACTTCCAAGGCCTATCCAGGCGCGGAGCATACCCAATAGGCCCCCATGCGGCAAGTCCGCGCCATTATTGACCCCCGCAAGTGTCCCGGCGAGCGGGATGCACTCCCCCACTAACAACGCAAGTGCAGTTCCCACCCCACTTCGCGGCCCAAGCTCACTGCAAGAACCCGCTGCACCCCAAAATCGTCAAGTCCAGAATTGATAAAGCTGCAAATGAGGATTCTCTTTGCCAATGGCACTTGTCCCCCTGGGGTTAGGGAGACCACCGCAACTAGTTGAATCGAGACAATGCCAAGCAATCCATTGAATCGCGATTTAGTGTAACTTATTGCTTAATAAGATTTTGCGACGTCTTGCCGAGACCGTCTGGGTTCAAAAATCCTTCCGTGCGAAGCGCCAGATGGCCAGGCCGATTATGACCGCCTCGAACAACAGAGAGCTGCCAATGGTATACAGCGGGCTCAGATTCATCCGTTCGAGTTCAGCCTGCCCCGCACGCTCCACGGCAGACCGATCTTCCTCTTCGATCTTGGGGATCAACTCCGTGGATAGTGCGGCGCCGCTCCACTTTCCCGCGAGATAGGTGATGTCGTGCGTCTTGGGAACGACCCATCGGGCCACAACGCTGGCTTCGTATGCCAGACGGTTCTTCTTCCATTCGGGAAATGTATCGAAGAGATCGCCGATCCCTTGGATTCCCGCGAAGATGACCCAGGCGCCGAGGCTGAGGTAGATCGCCACGGTCGCACTCCGGAATCGAACGCCCGCCCAAGCCGAAATGCAATAGACATAGCTGAAGAGAATCACCAGCAAGGGGATGCTCAGCAGGTAGCCCGGGAGCCAGGAACCCCAGCGAATCCCGATGATCAGGAATGTCAGACCGATAAAGAAAGTGGCGTGAAACAGCACAAATACCATGCTTCCCACGTATTTCCCCAGAAACAAACGGGACCGGGAAATGGGCTTGGATAGGAGCACATCGACCGTACCTCGTTCGAGCAGACTGGGAAAGAAACCGGAAGTGGCGACGATCGCCAGGGATACACCGATCCACCCCAGAATCACGTCCATCACCCCGCTGACCGCGACGGCCGCAATCTTGTCATGTCGCAAACCCGACATCCCGGTAAAATAATCCGTCTCCGCCGACCAGAGGCCGAAAAGGATGTGGATTCTTCCGGGCTGGAACCCTATGCAGAACATGGCCGCGGCAATGATGATCTCGATGATCAGCATCACCCAGAAGATCTTCCGATCGCGGGATTCGCGGAAACTATCGACGATCAAAGCCCAGAATTGCATGGCGGCAACGATCTCCCTCAATCTGCTGGCTTGCTGCTTACCCCATGGTTCTTCGGCGATGCGCCAGCCATGGCTTCGACGAGGATATCCTCCAGACTGAATCGGTGCGGCTGCACGGACTCGATAAGCAGCCCCTGGCCGCGGAGGAGGTCGATCACCGCGTTCGTCTTTGCGGCGTCGTTTCCGGACAGGACAATGAGATCGCCGTCCACCGAAGCATGCAGGGCCGCCAGCTTACTCCGAATCGGCTGGGCGTCACCGGAAAAAGTAATTCGGCATTCGATGGTATGCTCGGTCAAGTCAGAAAGAGTCCCCTGCCGGGCGACCAGACCATCCACGAGAATGGCCACGCGATCGCAGACCATTTCCAACTCACTCAATAGGTGTGAGTTCAGAAACACGGTCTTGCCCGCGCGGCGTAACTCCAGAAGAAGCTGCCGAATGTCGCGGCGGCCGACGGGATCGAGTCCATCAGTCGGCTCGTCGAGGACGATGAATTCGGGATTGTTCATCAAGGCCTGAGCGATCCCCAGCCGCTGCATCATTCCCTTGGAGTACTTGTCGATCCGGGTCCCGCCCCATTGCGACAATCCGAGCCGGTCAAGCAGCTTGGGCGCATTGACGCTTCTTGATGCCCGAGGAACTTTGGCAAGAGCGGCGTAGTAATCCAGTAGTTGCAAACCGGTAAGATAGCCGGGAAAGCGGTGGTTTTCCGGCAGGTAGCCCGTCAAAGCGAGCTTGCCTCGATGTCCGATCGGGCGGCCCATGATGGTGCCCAGGGCGTGAGTCGGCCGCACCACGGTCATCATGATCTTGACCAGCGTGGTTTTGCCCGCTCCGTTGGGACCCAGCAACCCGAATATCTCGCCCCGCCCGACCTGGATATTGACCCCGCGCAAGGCCTGGATGTTCCTGGAGTAGGTCTTGCGGACGTCGATGAGGTCGACGGCCCAGTTTGTCATCTCGGTCAGGGCGACCATAAGGAACCTCGACGCACGATCAGTTGGTCCGCAAGATCGGCAGCCTCAGCGTCCACGGGGAGGTCGATCCACTCCACAGATGCGAACCGTTTGAACCAGGTCCGCTGCGCCTTGGCGAACTGCCGAGTGTTGATTTTTATCATTTCCACCGCCTCCGCAAGACTGTGGCTGCCTTCCAGATGTTGAATGATTTCCGCATACCCCAATGCCTGCCGTGCGGCCGTGCCGAGCGGCTTCGGCTCGGTCAGCAGCGACCTTACTTCATCGACCAAACCCTCCGCAATCATTCGCCGGACTCGCTCATTGATGCGACGGGCCTGATCCTCTCGTTCCCGGCGAAGCCCTATGAAAACGCAATCATGCCTGGTTCGCTCCTGATCCCACTGGGCCTGTAAAGAGCTGATAGGCCGTCCGGTCAATTCAAACACTTCGAGGGCCCTGACCAGACGGCGTAAATCGTTGGGGTGGATGCGTTCGGCGGCGATCGGATCGACGCGGCGCAGTCGTTGAAACAAAACGTCGCGTCCCTCTAATTCCGCCTTCTCCGTCAGCCGTGCGCGGATGGCAGGATCGGCGCCAGGCCCCTCGAAAATGCCCTCACTCAGGGCCTTCATGTAAAGCGGCGTGCCGCCCACCACGAACACCGGATGTCGCCGACCCTGAATTTCCCGGATCGCCCGCTCGGCGTGTTCAACATATTGGGCAACGGAAAACTCTTCGGAGGGCTCGACGATGTCAATCAGGTGATGTGGGATCTGTCGTCGGACTTCGACGGATGGCTTGGCCGTGCCAATATCCATTCGCCGGTAAATCTTCATGGAGTCGATGCTGACGATCTCCCCGCCCGTCCTCCGGGCCAGTTCCCGGCCAAGCCCCCCCTTCCCCGACCCGGTGCAGCCGATGATGAAAGTCAACGGTGAAGCCACGAGAACAAGTGTACCCGACCCGACCCGCGAGCGCGAGGGGCTAACGCCGAATAGGTGGTACTATGCGGGTACCGCGGAGAAGGAGACGCCAAGGACGTGTTCATTGCCGGTACGGATGCGGGCCAGACAATCTTCCGGCAGCGGACCGGCCAGCTTGATCTGGGCGCAGGCGGACTCCGCCCCGGCGCAGATCACGTTTTCCATTTCTTCGACGTTGACGCCGGCAAGTCCAATCTCATTTAGCGTATGAGCGAGGACGCCGGGGCGGTTGAGGTGCCGAACCACCACCACGTACCGCGCCCGCGATTTCTCGCAAAGATTGACGCAGTTGGCCACGCGCCCGGTGCGCATGAATTCCTTGACGATTCGCACCGTCTCCTGCGCGATGGCGTTCTGGGCCTGTTCAGTGGAGGCGCCGATGTGATGCGTTCCGTAGATGATTCCTCCGCCGCTCAGAATGGCGGCTTGAAACGCCGCTTCACCGCCAGGTGGTTCGTCGGGGAAGACGTCGAGGCCGACGCGCAGTCCCCGCTCGGCCACGGCGACGGCCAGTGCCTTGTAATCCATGACTTCCGCACGGGCGGTATTGATCACATAGCTGCCGGGAGAAAGGCGGTTCAGCACGGAAGCATTGATCATCCCCTTGGTTTCCGGGGCGGAGGCGAGATGGACGGTCAGGATATCGCAACAGGCGGCCACATCCTCCGGACTGCCACATGGCGTCACACCCAGGGCCTCGGCCTGCTCATCGGTGAGCGACCGGCTCCACGCCGCCACATTCATCTCGAATGCCTGCGCCCGCCGCGCGACGGCCTGTCCGATTTGCCCCAATCCGATGATACCGAGGGTTCGATCCTTGAGGCCTCGCGCTTGCGAATAAAGCTTCTTGTTCCACTTTCCGCTCTGCAGATCGACGGTGTTCTCTACCAGACGGCGATCCAGGGCGAGGATCAGGCCGAAGGTCAGTTCAGCGACTGCAATGGCATTCTTGCCAGGGCAGTTGGCAACCAGGATGCTCCTTTGGGAAGCCGCGGCCACGTCGATGGTGTTGTATCCCGCTCCCGCGCGAACCACGACGCTCAGTGCTTCCCCGGCAGCAAACATCGGCTCGGTGACCTTCGTCCCCCGCACGATCAAAACGACGCAATGGGTCCGGGCGATGGCGTCGCGGAGCGAGTCTCCTTCCAGTTTCGGTTCATGGACTACTTCGCAGCCTGTGCGACGCAGCTCATCGATCCCTTCCGTTTCGAACGAATCGGCAATGAGCACTTTCATGATGAACAGTAAGGTACTCTGAACGACACGGTGTTTGCAAGAGCCGAGCGTAGTCGCCTCCAACGCCGGAGGGTACAAATCTCTGGCCGGAGATGATGATTCGTAATCTTGCAGGCTATCGAAAGGGGCGGAAAAAGTCACGGATGTCGTTCACCAGAATGTCGGGGGCTTCCAGGGCGGCGAAGTGACCGCCGCGAGGAAGGAGAGTAAAGCGAAGAATGTCGCTGTAGGTGCGTTCTGCCCATTCTCGCGGGCAGCGGTCCACAGGCTCCGTGGTAAGGCAGATTCCGCAGGGAACACTCACTTTCACACCCTGGGAGAAGGGTTGTGGATTGTGGCGAGATTCGTAGTAATGGCGCATTGAGGAGTTGATGGTCTGCGTGGCCCAAAAGAGGGTCACATTGGTGAGCAATTCATCCTTGGTGAAACTACGCTCAACATTGCCGCCGCACTCGCTCCAAGCGCGATACTTTTCGACGATCCAAGACGCCAACCCTACGGGGGAGTCGTTCAAACCATAAGCGAGGGTCTGCGGTCGGGTACCCTGTATGTGGCCATAGCCGTCTTCCTCACGCTCCCATTGTTGTTGGAGTTCGACAAATGCTCGCTCATTGTCTGATAGAGGAACACTGCCGGTTCCCAAATAGGGAGGCACAACGGCAGTCACGTGAATCCCGATGATATGTGCGGGATGAATTAAGCCCAGTCGACTTGTCACGCCCGCACCAACATCGCCGCCGTGGGCCGCGAAGCGGTAGTACCCAAGGACTCTCGTCATCAACTTCGCCCAGAGGTTGGCCGTCTTGTCGCTTGTCCAACCGCGCGCTCGCGGCGCTTCGGAAAATCCATAACCCGGCAACGACGGGGCGACCACATCGAAAGCGTCAGCCGGATCGCCGCCGTGGGCCGCCGGGTCGACCAGCATGGGGATGATCTTGTACATTTCAAAAAAGGTGCTTGGCCAACCGTGGGTGATTATCAATGGCGTCGACTTGGGTCCCTTACCGTGAACGTGGATGAAATGAACCTTTGTGCCGTCGATCTCAACACGGAAATTCGGGAACGAGTTCAGCAGTTTTTCCTGGGCGGTCCAATCGAACCGCGTCCGCCAATATCCGACGAGTTCCTTGAGGTAAGCGAGATTCGTGCCGTAGTCCCAGCCGCCTCCATCGATCTCGTCCGGCCAGCGCGTCCGCGCGAGACGGTCATACAAATCGTCGATCGCGGAATGGGGCACGCTGATGACAAACGGTTTGGACTTCATCCGATCATCTTTGCGAACAACGGCGTCCCCATGAAGCGAACCACTGAATCCACCGATAATAACACGGGCAGCTACTGATCACCTAATCGCTAGGAAGGATTGGAAAATGCCGCTAAATGCGATGGGTTTGTTCTTCATCGTCGTTGGTCTGATTGCAATATGTGGGGCGGGATACGATTGGGATTGGTTCATGAACCACCGTAAGACCCGCTTTTTCGTCGCAGTTTTCAAACGCACTGGGGCGCGGGTCTTTTATATGCTACTCGGCGGAGGTATGGCAACGGTGGGGGTACTATTAATGCTCGGCGTGATCCGCGATAAGGGATAGTGGCCGCGGGCAGGTAGTCATCCGCCGTTATCGAGCATCACTTGCGCCTCGCTTTCGACACGTGAATCGCCCAAGGATCGGCCCTGGTCGCTCCTCGAACCAACCAAGAACCCGAGGCAGCCGCTGGAGACTTGAGCCTTAGTAATACCCCCGGCAACCTACAGCGAATTGAGAAACGCCAGCAGCGCCGCGCGATCGGCGTTCGACAGGACTTCATAGGCCTGACGGGCGGCGGATCCTTCGCCATCGTGCAGTCGAATCGCCTCATCGATGGTGTCGGCCTCACCGGAATGGAAATAAGGAGCGGTCTGACTTAATCCCCAAAGCGGCGCGGTTCGAAACTCCCTCATCTCCGCAGTGCCGTCCTCAATGCCCGGAGCCCCGGCCGGCAATATCTCGTGTAATAGGAGATCGGAAAACAGCGGTACCGGGCCTTCGCTGCTCGTCAGTGTCGGTATATGGCACTTGGTGCAGCCGATGTCCAAGAATACCGTTTCACCAATTATCGCCTGCTCATCGTCGGCACTCGCCTGCCGTGGCGGCGGCGCGAGCATGCTCAGGAAAAAGGCCAGGTCTTCGGCCTGTGCTACGGTCAACTCCGGATCGCTCACTTCGTCGTCATCTTCGGTTTTCCCGAATGTCAGTCCAGGCTGTGCGTGAACGGTAATCCCCAACTCGGAGCCGAACCCATCGCGGACGAATTCGGCGACGGAGGGCACCTGGGCCTTCCACCCCAACCGCCCCACCCGCCCGTCGGCGGTCGTCGAGACCCGGCCGCTGATGCCGTCGCCATCCTCGTCTCTCGGATCGGCGTGCGAGCGGATGGTGGCCTCGGAGATCGCGTCGATGAGTCCCAGCCCGAAATTGTGCGGCGTCTGGCGATGCTCGAAAACGTTGACTCCTTCCTGCGGTTCCGCCCGAGACACGGAAACATTGGACTGTTTGGGAAGGATCGTCCCGATGGCCGGCGCCGTAAAGTGACCATCTGCGCTCATGATCCCGTGACGCATGACGTTGACATCGCGCGGCCCGGATCCCCCAATGATGGGGTCGATATGGCACGCGCGGCAGGAATCACCATTGAAGCGCGGTCCAAGCCCGCTGCCCACGCCAAAGTCTCGATCGTAAAGGTCTCGTCCACGCTTGAAGCGTTGCATTTCCGAAGTGGTCAAATCCCGCCGTGGACCGCCGTAATCATCAACGTCGGGAACCGGCGCGTCCGGCTCGAGCAGTCCGGGACTGGTCTGCGAAGCGCCGCCCAACGAATGGAGAAACGCGACGATCTCTCCGCGTGCCGTAGCAGACAGCGCCGCGAAGCGATCACGCGACGCCTGGGCCTCTCCGCCGTGAGCGAGAATGGCTTCCTCAAGGGTGTCGGCGCGCCCGTCGTGGAGATACGGACCAACCGAGCTGACGCCCCAAAGGGGTTGCGTCCTGAACTCGGAGCCGGTGGCGACGCCCTGCACGAATTTGTCGGCGAGGTCTTCGCCCATGTCGTGAAGAAGAAGATCAGAAAAGATAGGCAACATACCGCGGGGACTGCGAATCTCCGGCACGTGGCAGCTCGTGCAGCCGATATCGGTAAAAGCCGCACGGCCCCTTGTGGTCTCCGCCGTCGGTCGATCGGGTTTTGCCGGAGCCAGCAGCATGCTGAAGCTCACCACGTCGAACAGGTCCTGCTCGCTCATCTCCGGATCGGAAAGGCCGTCGTCGTCGGCGTTGGGTTCCGCCGGAGCCGCCACTTGAAAATTGACCGAACCCTTCGCTTGCTCGGCCAGCACCGCCTCCGTCGCGGCACTCGGAACGGGCAGTTGGGCCTGCCGTTCGGGCGACAGCGGGTTCGACGTCACCCCCATGTGATTGAACACCGGTCCGCGGATGAACCCCTCAATGGAGACAGTCTGGGACTTACGGCCGAACCGGCCGACGAACCCACGGTCAAAGTTGGGGCGCCCGCTGATGCCGTCACCATCGGCGTCATCTTCGTCCGCCCGCGTCAGGATTTCGCTGTCCTCGATTTCGGCCAGGAGCCCGACGCCGAACATGGGAATTGGGTTCCGCTGAACCATGACGCTTGTCGCGTTCGGCAACTTCGGGTGCGCAAGCTCATCTTCCCCGAACGCAAAGGTCCGTAACACGCCCGCCGCCCCAAGCGGAAAGAACATATCCGGACCGACTTGTTGGCCGATCAGGAAGAAGTTGCGATAGCGACCGGCGCTACCGCCCACGGCGGGGCGCTCATGGCATGCGCCGCAGGATGTCACGTTGAATTGCGGGCCTAATCCCTCGGACAGGTCGAACCGCTTGAGGAGCACGGCCTTGCCGCGCTCAAATGTCGCCAATTGTTCCGGCGTCGCAAAGGGCAAGGGGTCGCCCAATCGCTCGGCGAATATGCCCAGTGAGTCGTCATCAGTTCCATCATCCCCGCCAACCGTCGTGCCGCACCCGCAGGCAAAAAGCATCAAGAACGGAATTGTGCCAGCTAGTAAGAATCGGTTCATGGTGTGATTTCCCCTCAGGAACATGGCTTCATCATCGGTTAACAAGTCGCGCTACTATACGGTATGAGTCCGAATAGTCAAGTGAGGTGCGATAACTAAATACCGTTTCAGGGATACCTGAATGTCAGCCCGACTGCTGCTTCGGGACTAGGCAATGCCGTCCAGCATCCCCTGCATTTCACTTTCCGTGTGGGAGTCTCCCAGGGTTCGGGCGGCTGCAATACCCGCGGAAAGCGCAGCCCGTGCATCGGAAGCTCGCCCTGCGTTGACCAGTGTGCTGCCCTTCTGGAAGTAGGCCGTCAGATAGGATGGGTCGATTCGGATCACGCGATCGAATTGTGCGAGGGCATCTTCGATTCGACCCTCTTTGGCCAATTCCATGGCCAGGCCGAAATTCAGGAAGGTGTCCTGCGGGCTTTCCTCGAGCATCTGCTCGAGTTTCGCGCGTCGCGTCATCCTCAAGTACGGTAACTCAACAGGCGCCCGGCGGTCAACTCGGATTCATTGATCGGCATCCCCCCTGGCGATAGAATCGGATGTGACTTTCGGGCGTTGGCGCGCTCCGCCTTCGGGAGGTGTCTCAAACAGGAGAATCCGCACGTGGAGAGAGCAACTTTCTGGTCTCGCGTGGGAAATTGGTTCCGACCGTCGTCCGGCAGGGACGAACCGGACCCCTTTCCGCCCGGCGACGCCTCCATCGGTTCGCGCGGCGAAGGTGGCACTTCCACGACGGATACCGGGATCATGGCCGCTGACGCTTCCAGCCTTGGCCCGAAAGTTCGCCTCGCCCGAACCACATCGGCCATCGAACGCCTGGAGGAGGAGTACGCCAGGGTCATCAAGATCGTCGAGTCGGTGCAGAAGCACATGGAGCTTCAAAGCGAGCGCAGCGAGGCCATGGCCGACTCGCTGGACCGCCTGGCCGACCATCTGAAGCACATGCCGGAGTCATCCAAGGCGCAGGTGGAACTCCTTTCCACCATCAATCACCAGATGGGCGTAGATTCCGCTAGCCTCAAGCGCCTCGACGAAAACCTTTCCCAACTCCCCCGCCTGGCCGATGCGCAGCGAGAATCCATGGTATCCATCGGGCGGCAGCTCGATCTGACGAGACAGACGGGAGACCGCGTTGGAACGACGTTGGAGGAATTTAATCAGGCGGTAACTCACCTCGGCGAGACGACCGGCGCCTCCGCAAAGGCTCTGCAGGAGTTGCGTCTGAATGCGTCCGCGCGGGAGGAGCGTGTCGCGGCCCTCCTCCAGAATCAAACGCGGCGGCTCACCTTTTTTGCCGTCGCCGCGCTGGGCGCTTCCATTGTCGCGGCCGCAATGGGCCTGATCGCCCTTTTCAAATCGTGAGTACTCGATGATGCGAAACGAATCGTGATCATCAGGGGAGCATGACCGTGGCGGACACCCATTTACCTCCCAAAGAAGCCATCGAGCGATTGCTGGCGGGAATGACCCAGCACGAAGCGTCCGACCTGCACATCAAGGTGGGATACCCCCCCTTCTATCGCATCACTGGGCACCTTCGCAAGCTGGAGATGCCCCCATTCCCCCACAGTCAATATGTCGAAGACATGCTCATGGGTCTCGTTCCCGAAGCACGCCGGCCCGAGTTTCAGAAATTCGGCGCGCTTGATTTCTCCGCCAAGGGCAGCACCGGGGACCGCTACCGCATCAACCTTTACCGCGCCGTGGGAGAGACCCACGCTTCCATCCGCCGCGTCCAAAGCCGGATTCCGAGCTTCCAGGACTTGCACCTGCCCGAGGCCTATCGCCAGACGGTGGCCCAGAGCAACGACGGATTGATTCTCGTAAGCGGCGTCACCGGCTGCGGCAAGAGCACCACGCTCGCGGCGATGATTGAGCACGTCAATCAGGTCCGCAGCGTGCACATCATCACCATCGAGGACCCGATCGAGTACATCTTTCATCCGAAAAAGTCGGTCATTTCGCAACGCGAGATCGGCGTGGACGTTCCCGACTACCACGAAGCCCTGCGCTTCGTCGTTCGGCAGGACCCCGACTGCATCCTCATTGGAGAGCTACGAGACCGGGAAACGATGTCCGCGGCGCTGCAGGCGGCCGAGACCGGGCACCTCGTGCTCGGCTCGTTGCACGTGACCGACGTTCAGCAAACCTTCACCCGCATCCTCGAATTCTTCACCCGCGAGGAGCACGCCTTCATCCGCTCGTCGTTGGCCAACAGCCTGAGGGCGATCCTGTGCCAGAAGCTCCTGCCCGGTATCGAAGAGGGCCGACGGTTTCCGGCGACGGAAGTGTTGCTGCGGAACTCCACCGTTCGGGACAAGATCATCCACGGGGAGGACTCCGACCTCCCCGCCATTATTTCCCAATGCGAAACCGAGGGGATGCGCTCGTTCACCATGTCGTTGTGCGAATTGATCGAAAATGAAAAGGTCCACTTCGACACGGCCATGGAGTTCGCCCCCAGCCGCGAAGCCCTCGCTTCCGCCGTAAAGGGCATCAAGGCCTCCGCCCAGGGCCTCGTCGGCCGAACCCGCAGCGGACGGTGACAACGATCGTCTATCAGGGCAAACACCGACTTCATGTTCCCCCTCGGGTTCGCCTCCCCCCTTGCCAAGGGGGGATTGAGGGGGTCACAGTACGTCACCATTATCGCTCGTGCGGGAATCCTTTCCCGACCTACTCCCATACAGTCTTTAGTTTCCAGTCTCTCGTTTCTGGATGATCGCTCCGCGATAGTCCTCCCGCCGATCACCTGTTACGTTATATCCGTGAATGATCCACCCGCGCCCGATCCGCGCGCCGTGATCAGTACCGCGACAGTCATGGAGCGGGCAGCGGCGAAAAAGCGCCATTACCAAACGAAGCCAGTTGCAAAACTCTAACGCATGGCTAAGTAATGACTTACGGAACTGTAAAGTGTATAACGAACCCAAAACGAAGCCAGTTGCGCAACGATTTCGGTGTGCACATCACCCGCCCCCGAATGGAAACGAAGACAGCGGCGGACCAAATCAGCCTACTTCGGAAAACGGGCCTTCCATTCCTGAACCCGCTGCAAGGCTTCAATAGGCGTGAGGCGGTCGGGGTCGATGGCACGTAGGGCCTCCATAAGCTCCTCGCCAGGATCACGGAACAGTGGGATTTGTGCGGCGTCGCGGGTTTTTTTGCGTGAAAGTTGCGGCGAATGGGATTCCCTGGCGAAAGACTTTTGCAGCTCGTCGAGCACTTCGCGGCTGCGTTGAATCACCGCCGGGGGAATACCGGCCAGACGTGCGACGTGAATCCCATAGCTCTGACTGGCCCCGCCCTCGACGATCTTGTGCAGGAAGATAATCCCCGCGTCGCGCCCCTCGGTCTCGCTGGTGCGAGAATCCTTTCTCGCACCAACATCGGGATATTCACGCACCGCGACGTTGCAGTTGCGGACGTTGCGAAGCAGTTCGGAAAGTTCCGTAAGTTCGTGGTAATGCGTGGCCACCAGCGTTCGACACTGCACGACATTGGCGAGGTGTTCCGTAATGGCCCAGGCAAGTGACAATCCGTCGAAGGTGCTCGTGCCCCGACCCAGTTCGTCCAGGACAACGAGTGACGCGCGGGTGGCATTGTGCAGGATGTTGGCCGCCTCGGTCATTTCCACCATGAACGTCGATTGCCCGCGAATGATCTCGTCCGACGATCCGACGCGGGCGAAGATTCGATCGACGATCGAGAACTTCATGCCCTCGGCGGGCACGAACGATCCCACTTGGGCAAGGAGGGTGAGCAAGGCAACCTGGCGGATGTATGTACTTTTGCCGGCCATATTGGGGCCGGTGATGACGAAAATGCGGGCATCCGTCCCCGTCATCATCGTATCATTGGGCACGAAGGCATCGCCGAGCGTTTGATCGAGTACAGGATGCCTTCCCTCGCGGATTTCCAGTCGACCGTCGTCCACGATGGTCGGGCGGACGTAGCGGCGCTCCACCGCCAGCTCCGCGAGCCCGGCTGCGCAATCCAGCCGCCCCACGGCGTCGGCCACACGCAGGAGCGATTGCACCCATTCGGCGACTTGCTCGCGCACCCTTTCAAAGAGCGTGTATTCCAGTTCATTGGCCCGCTCCTGGGCGGTGAGCACTTCCGATTCGTAGTTCTTCAATTCCTCAGTAATGTAGCGTTCGGCGTTCTTGACCGTTTGTTTGCGGATGAAATCGGGCGGCGCTTGCCCGCGAGCGCTGTTGGGAATTTCCAGGTAATACCCGAACACGCGATTGAACCCCGCCTTGAGAGATGGGATGCCCGTGCGTTCTATCTGTCGCCGTTGGTAATCGGCAAGCCATTGCTGACCATCCGCGCCGATGGCTCGAAGACGATCCAACTCGGCGTCGTACCCTTCGGCAATGAATCCCCCCTCGCGGAGTCCCGTGGCCGGATCGTTACGGATCGCCCGCCGCAGCAGGTCGGTAAGGTCTGTCAGCCCGGAGAGATCGGAAGCGACGGTCTGAAGGAACGATCCGCAATCTTCGCCAATTTCTTCAGTTATCGCGGGCATCGCGGCCAGCGTCCTGCCCAGCGAGTTCAGGTCGCGGGGCGACGCCCGCGCGAGCGCGACGCGAGCCGCTATGCGCTCGATGTCCGCCAAACCCTTGAGCCGATGGCGGATGCGAATGCGGATGGGCGTTTCCGCCAAAAAAAAGGCGACCGCTTCCTGGCGGCGCAATATTTCCTCGCGGTCGGTGAGCGGCATCCGCAGCCAATGACGCAGTTTACGACTGCCGATGGCGTGCACCGTGCGATCAAGGGCGTGGAGCAGACTACCCTCTTGAACCCCGCTGCGAAGCGTGCGGTCGATTTCCAAAGACCGCCAACTGCTATGGTCGATTTGAACCGAGTCGGTCGGAATGCGACGACGAATCGCGGTAATGTGCGAAAGCGCCGTCTTTTGCGTCTCGTGGAGATACTTCAACACCGCCCCGGCGGCGCACAACGAGGCGTTCATGCCGTCGAACCCGAAACCGGCGAGGGTGGATACCTGGAAGTGGTCGAGCAACGACTTCTCCGCCTGGTATGTGGAAAATTCATGCACCGCGCGGCGAGTGGGAGCAGTGCCGCAGATTTGGCGCACCTGCTCGGCCACGGGCTCCGCAGGCCCGCCGCGCTCGTCGTCGATCAACACCTCCGCCGGGCGCATGCGCACGAGTTGATCGAGCAGGTCGGCGCGCGATACGTCCACGACTTCGAGCCGCCCCCCGGCGAGTTCCACGAACGCCACTCCCGCTTCCTGACCCCGAATGCAAATGGACGCCAGGACATTGTCGTCCCGCTCGCTGAGCAATCCTTCCTCCGTGAGCGTTCCGGCGGTGACGATGCGCACGACATCGCGGCGAACGACGCCCTTGGCCTGCTTGGGATCTTCGAGCTGTTCGGAAATGGCAACCTTGTATCCGGCGGCAACGAGCTTGCCGAGGTAGCCGTCGAGTGCGTGGTAGGGAATGCCCGCCAGCGGCACGGCGTTGTCGCCCTTGGACCGGCTGGTCAGGGCGATTCCAAGCACCTGAGAGCAAAGGACGGCGTCATCATAAAACGTCTCGTAGAAATCTCCCATGCGAAACAGGAGGACGGCGTCGCCGACACGTTTTTTCTGGTCCGCATACTGGCGCATGGCCGGGGTAAGCGAGTCAGTGGAAGTCGCCGGCGTCATGGTCATGTTGCGGGTGGAATTCGCCATGATTTCGGAATAGTGTAGCCGCAAGTAAGGGATTGGCGAAAACGACAACCGACGACCCCCGCCTACAATAAGAGTACACAGGGAGCGCAGGAAACGGAGTTCACGAACGGATGAGTGGAAGAAAAGCACTCGCGGGTATACTTCTGCAATTCATTTGGTGGTCAGGCGTTGCGGCGGCCCAGCCCCCGCACGACCCCCGTCCGCTTGAGTTCCCGAACGACCCCTATATGCCGGGTAAGGCCGACGGCACGGCACCGGGTGGCCCGGCGCAGACCTGGGTTCATGGACCGTTTCGAAGCATCCAGGTAAACGTTGATTCCCTGCAAAACAACATCATCGGTGACGCGGCCAACGAACCTTCCATCGCCATCGATCCCAACAATCCGATGCGCATCGTGATCGGTTGGCGACAGTTCGACACGATTGAAAGCGACTTCCGCCAGGCCGGAGTCGCCTACAGCCATGACGGCGGACAGACCTGGACGAAGAACACTCTTTCCCCGGGCCTCTTCCACAGCGATCCCGTACTCGCCGCGGACAACTACGGCAACTTCTTTTATTCCAGTCTGCCCAATCTAAACGCCGTGGAGCTCTTCAAGTCAAGCGACGGCGGCGTGAACTGGGCGGCGCCGGTTCCCGCCTTCGGCGGCGACAAGCAATGGATGACGGTCGATCGATCCGGAGGGATCGGCGACGGGTTCATTTATCAGATCTGGAACGTCCAATTCACCTGTTGTGAGGACCAGGACTTCACTCGCTCCATCGACGAAGGGACTTCCTTCCCATCGGCTTATGGCATTCCAACACCCAGCATGAAATGGGGAACACTCGACGTCGGTCCCCATGGCATCCTCTATTTCGGGGCCAGCAACCTCAATCAAACCGGCCATGTAACGGCACGTTGCAGCAATTGCAACAACGGTTCCGTTGCACCCATCTTTGACCTGGTTCAGAGCGTCGATCTGGGAGGGAACACCATGTACGGCGTCAATCCGAATCCCGTGGGAATACTAGGCCAGGTGTGGATCGCCACCGATCACTCCACTGGTCCCACGCAAGGAAACGTCTACATGCTGGCCTCTGTGAATCCGCCGGGAATCGATCCACTCGAAGTGAAGTTTATTCGCAGCACCGACGGTGGAGTCACCTGGTCCGAACCCATTCGGGTCAACGACGACCCTCCGGCAACCACGTCCTACCAGTGGTTCGGAACCATGTCCGTGGCCCCTAATGGACGCATCGACGTGGTGTGGAACGACACGATCATCGACCCCAAGACGACCCTTCGATACTCCTCTTCGATTGACGCGGGCGACACCTGGGTTCCGAGCATCGAAGTCAGCCCTTCGTACAACCGCTCCCTGGGCTATCCACAGCAGAACAAGCTAGGTGACTATTACCACATGGTATCCGACGAACTCGGCGCCAACCTCGCCTACGCGGCCACTTTCAATGGTGAGCAGGACGTCTATTTCCTGCGTATTCCCGTGGATTGCAATGGACATGCCATCGACGAGTATACGACTCTCACCGATTACACCACCTTTCAGAAGAACATGACAGGTCCCGGCCCTATTGAACTCACCTTGTGTCAATCCCTACTCGACACTGACCACGACTCGGACATCGATCTTGCCGATTTCGCAGAACTGCAGATTAACTTTACCGGGCCCTAGCCCGGATATTTCATCAGTGCGGTGAGAATTGCGCGTAAAGAAGGCCTTCGCGTCTGGTATGATAGGGTTTGGTGAGAATCCATCATCCGCAGGCACGGAGGCCGTTCATGACAGAGT
>Ga0187892_10003483_pt1 | contig 28667 bp, 28 predicted proteins | sample MA1701073metaG_FD_139345 | JGI IMG/M metagenome (GOLD analysis project Ga0187892, IMG submission 139345) | Bio-ooze microbial communities from a basaltic lava cave in the Kipuka Kanohina Cave System on the Island of Hawaii, USA - MA170107-3 metaG ... | reverse complement strand
CTGAGCGTTGAACTGCGGATTGAGGTCTTGAGCGCGCGGCCCCCTCTCCCCCAACCCCTCTCCCTCCGGGGGAGAGGGGAGCGTCGAGCAGCAAACGCTTGCGCAGCATTTGCTGAAGGATTGGTGGAGGCACGGCGTCTTTCCTTCCTTGCGCGAGGTCTCTGGTCCGTAGACTGTGCGAAGTATGGCCGAGGTCGTTGGAACTCAAGAGCGCGCACCTGAAGGCGCACCGAAGCGCACGTGGCGCGACGCTTTGCGCGTCTATGCAGAACCGGCCGTCGCGCGTTTGGCGCTGCTCGGATTTTCGGCCGGCTTGCCGCTGCTGCTCGTGCTGGGCACTCTGTCGTTCCGGCTGCGCGAAGCCGGCATCAGCCGCGCGACGATCGGCTATCTGTCGTGGGTTGGACTCGCGTACGGCGTCAAATGGGCGTGGTCGCCGCTGGTCGATCGCCTGCCGCTGCCGCTGCTGGGGCGACTGGGGCGGCGCCGCAGTTGGCTGCTCGCTTCACAACTTGTGATCGTGTGCGGCCTCGTCGCGATGGCGTTGGCCGATCCGCGCAACGGCTTGACGGCCTTGACCGTCGCAGCGCTCGTCGTGGCGTTCGGTTCGGCCACGCAGGACATCGCGCTAGACGCGTATCGGATCGAAATCGCGCCCGTCGACAAGCAGGCCGCGCTGGCGGCCGCATACCAGACCGGATACCGCGTAGCGATGATCTGGGCCGGCGCCGGCGTGTTGTGGATCGCAGCGCGCGCCGCCGGCGGCGATTCCTATGAACATGCGGCGTGGTCGGTCGCCTATCTCGTGATGGCCGCATCGATGGCCGTCGGCATCACAACGGTGCTGCTGGCGCCAGAGCCGCAGCGAACGCCGAACGCGAACGACGTCGAAGGCGAGCAGGCGCTGGCACAGCGACTGATCGCGCAACGCGGCCTCGCTCCGCGTCTGGCGCGCTTGCTCGCATGGATTCATCACGCGGTGGTCGGACCGTTTGCCGACTTCGTGCGCCGCTACCGCTGGCATGCGGCGCTGCTGCTTGCGCTGATCGCCGTCTACCGCATCGCCGATGTGGTGATGGGCATCATGGCCAACCCGTTCTATGTGGACATGGGCTACAGCAAGGACGAAGTCGCCGCCGTGTCCAAGTTCTATGGGCTGGTGATGACGCTGGCGGGAGCGTTCGTCGGCGGCGCACTGGCCGTGCGCTACGGCGTGCTGCGTGTGTTGATGCTGGGCGCCGTGCTGGCGGCGGCGAGCAATCTGCTGTTCGCATGGCTTGCATCGCGCGGCCACGATCTCACGGGGCTGATCTTCGTCATCAGCGCCGACAACCTGAGTTCAGGAATCGCGTCGGCCGCGTTCATCGCGTACCTGTCGAGCCTGACCAATGTGTCGTATTCGGCCACGCAGTACGCGATGTTTTCTTCGGTGATGCTGCTGTTGCCGAAATGGCTGGCGGGCTATTCGGGCGTATTCGTTGACGCGTACGGCTATGGCGCGTTCTTCGTCTCGACCGCGTTGCTGGGCGTGCCGGTGCTGGTGCTCGTCTGGCTGGCAGGCCGCGTTTCGCAGAGGGCGCACGAAACGAGGACAAGCGACTAATGCTGGGAGACGAAGCAGACGGTGCGGTTGGGCTTACTTCCGGCCAGGAGCCGTCGCTCGCGGAGAGAGGTGGCTTCACTTCCTTGAACAGCGAAAACGGGAAACAAGGTGGATGAACTGCGGTAGCAGGGTTGTCCACACCCTTGTCCACGGACGACGGAGCGGCCGTCCGAGATTGCCGTGCGACCGAGTCGGTGGGCAAGGGTGTGGGCAACCCGTGTTCGAAGCACGCTTAAGCCGCCCTCCTTTCCAGCGCCGCCAGCGCCGCAAAGTACACCGCGTCCGGCGTGCGGTAGTCCAGGCTCTGATGCGGCCGCTGTGCGTTGTACAGCGCGAAGTACGCCGCCAGCGCACGGCGCGCCTCGGTCAGGTTCTCGTAGCCTTTCAAGTACACCTCCTCGTATTTCACCGAGCGCCACAGCCGCTCGATGAACACGTTGTCGATCCAGCGGCCTTGGCCGTCCATGCTGATGGCGATATGCCGCTGCTTGAGAATGCCGGTGAACGCCGCATCGGTGAACTGCGCGCCCTGATCGGTGTTGAAGACTTCCGGTTGGCCGAAGCGAGCCAGCGCCTCCTGCAACGCCTCGACACAGAAGTCGGTACTGAGCGTGTTGGACAGCCGATGCGCCAGCACCTTGCGCGAACAGACGTCCATGATCGCCACCAGATAGCCAAAGCCGTGCGCCATCGGTAAGTACGTGATGTCGGCCGCCCACACCTGATTCGGCCGCTCGATGGCCAGGTCTTTCAGCAGATACGGATAGACCGGATGCTGGCGGTTGCCGAGCGAGGTGCGCGGCTTGCGGTACAGCGCCGCGATGCCCATGCGCGCCATGAGTGTGCGCACATGACGGCGGCCGACGACAAACCCTTCTTCCGTGAGCTTGACCAACAGGCGGCGGCTGCCAAAGAACGGATAGGCCAAGTGCAATTCATCGATCCGGCGCATCACGCGTAGATCCGTCGCGCTGACCGGCACCGGCTGGTAGTACACGCAGCCGCGCGCGATCTGAAGCAGGCGGCACTGTGCTGCGATCGGCAGGCCGTGGGTTTGGTCGATCATTTCCTGGCGCTCAGCATGCCGGCTTTGCCGAGCGCGCCGGACAAAAAATCGTTCTCCATCGACAGCTGTCCGATCTTGGCGTGCAGCTGCTTGACGATCGGTGACAGTTCCGGCTCGACGGTCTCGGCACCGAAGACCTGGGCGGCGCGCTCAACCAGTTGCGCTTTCCAGGCCGAGACCTGATTCGGATGAACCTGAAAGTGTTGCGCCAGTTCAGCCACGGTCTTGTCGCCGGCCAGCGCGGCCAGCGCGACGCGCGCCTTGAATCCGGCGCTGTGGTTCCTGCGGGTCTTTCTCATGCTCTGCCCCTCGGGACTTGCATCCCACTGCGGTTGATGGAGCAGTTCTATCACCTTAGGCGCTGTTCAAAAAAGCGGGACCACTTCTGAGGACAGCTCTTGGATAGCATGGACATGTGCAAGCACGCTGCCAAGAACATGGAGTTGCCGTGTGGGAAGCTGGTAGGAGAGCCCTGTGACCAAGGTTGGGCGTAACGACCCCTGTCCTTGCGGCAGCGGCAAGAAGTACAAGAAATGTCACGGTGGCATCACCCACTTGGAACGCATCGCCGAGGTGAAGGCTGCAGTGCCCCGCATGCGAGCGCGCCACGAAGCGAAAGAGCACCAGCGTACCGAACAGCAGGGACTGGGACGACCCATCATCGCGGCAACGACGGACAACGGACATCAGTTCGTTGCCGTGAAGAATCGCCTCCTTTACTCGAAGCAGTGGAAGACATTCCACGACTTCTTGATCGACTACCTGACGGATGCCCTAGGCTCTGAGTGGGGCAACGCCGAGCTAAGTAAGCCGTTAGACCAAAGGCACCCCATCCTGGTTTGGTATCACAAGGTCTGCGAACAGCAGCGGCTGTTCATCAAAGAACCGGGGAAGGTAGTAAGCGCTCGGATGACAGGGGCAGTGTCGGCCTACTTACACCTGGCGTACGACCTCTACGCGCTCGACCACAACGCCGAGCTGCAGGCGAAGTTGATCGACCGCCTTCGCAACAAGGAGCATTTCCCTGGCGCGCGCTACGAGGTCCAAGTCGCGGCCATGCTCGTGCGCGCGGGCTTCACCCTTGCCTTCGAGAACGAGGATGACCGACGCACATCTCACTGCGAGTTCACGGCGACAAACACGAACACCGGCAAGCAGTTCTCGGTCGAAGCAAAGCGCGCAGAGAGCGGGCGTGTCAATCGGCAACTGGTGCGCGCGCTCAGGAAGGCGGCGAATCACACGCGCATCGTCTTCATTGACCTAAATACTCCAGACCCGTCGACCGGAGAAGAAGTACCGGCATACGTCCGGCGCGCCTTCGATCTGCTGCGGCGTTTCGAAGGCCTTGACCCGCAGGCACAACGTTTGCCGCCTGCCTACGTGTTCCTCACCAATGCCCCTAGGGAGCATCACCTCGACGATACCGAGTGGCGGCAGCTAGCGCTGGGCGACAGCTTCCACATCGACGAGTTCAAGCTCGATCACGCATACCCCTCATTGCGAGCGGCAATCAATGGCCGGCGAGCTCATGTCGAAATGCACGAGTTGCTCAAATCGATGCGCACGCACTCTGAGATCCCATCGACGTTCGATGGTGACAACCCAGAGCTCGCTTTCGCGAATGCCGGGCACAGGTTGACCATTGGAGACCGGTACCTCGTTCCAGACGCCGACGGCAGTGAGGTTGAGGGCGTCCTCACATCGGCAGTGGTGATGGAGCACGAGAAGGTCGCCGTCTGCGCCGTCAATACCGAAGACGGGCGGGGAATCATCTTCAAGGCGCCACTCACAGAAGCAGAACTTGCAGCCTGGAAGAGGCATCCGGATACGTTCTTTGGCAAAATCTCTCGGAACCGCAAGAGCGAGACGGTGCTCGATCTGTACGACTTCTTTATGGAGACCTACACAAAGACGCCGAAGGCGAAGCTGCTTGAGTTCCTTGCGGACGCGCAGGACATTGATCAGCTGACCTTGCTCGATCAGCCCGAATTAGCCAGTGTCTACTGTGAACGCGTTGCGGCAAATGCATTCGCGAGGGTTGGGTCGGGTCCAAAGCCTCCTCTGGAGTCCAAGTGGCGAGCCTCCGCCGCTCCTGCGCGCACAAGCTTCGTGGCTAACGACGACGCGGCGCCTTGACCTCGCTCTGTGGCGCGGGCGGGCGACTCTGTTTTGTGTCCGCTTGCGAGTCTGATGACGAACACGACCATACAGCGGCTCCGGGTCGAGCGGGTGAATTCAACGCTCCCTATTCGGCACGATAGTCCCGCGCCCCCTCGACAGAGGCGTCCGTTCTCAATCGCGCAACGAAGCGTTCGGCGTCCAGCTTCTGGGCTCACCTCCCTGCGGGTAGGCGAAGCATGAGCGTCATCGGGTGCGTTGGTGAAGGCCGGAAGCCGTAGTGCTCGTAGAACTGCCTGGCCCGCTCGTGCAGCGCGTGAACCACCAACGCCCGCACGCCTGCGTTCTCCGCGACCGCGACCGTGCGCTTCACGGCGTCCTGCAGTAGCGCAGCTCCAAGATGCAACCCTTGCGCTCCGCGGTCGACGGCCAGCCGCCCCAGCACCATGACCGGCACCGGGTCGGGCATGTTGTGTCGAACGGTACGGGTGGCGGCCTCGTGCGAGACGGCGCCCGCGGCCAACGCGTAGTAACCGAGCACGCGACCGCCCTCGTCGATCACGACGAAGGTTCTGCTGGCACCGCTCAACTGATTGGCCAGCGCTCGCCGCTTCAGCCAGTCGTCGAGCGACGACTCGCCGCATTCGAACTCGTCAACCCGATGGAGAGCCGCCAGCAGCTGCGGGGAGCCAAGCTGCAAGCTCAGTCCTTCGCTGCTTTACTTGCCCACGGCGGCTTGACCGCCATGAGGCGCTTAAGCCCGGCATTCGGCAACGGTGGTGCTTCCAGTAGCTTTACGAACTGCCGGAACCTTGCGGGGTCGAGCTTGAACAAAACCTGGTCGAGCAGCACGGACTGCGCTTTATCGCAGGCGGCCTCGAGCATGAAGTCCGAGCGGTTCTTGCCCAGCAGCTGAGCTGCTTGGTCGATTAGGTCTCGCTGCTCGGGTCGCGCACGAAGATTGATGGCGGCGTCACGCATGGTCAGTCCTAAGTGCTACACAACAGCTACACGAACCTACGCGAGTGTGTAGCTGTTGTCAATGCGTCAGTTGATGTCCACGACGGCTGTTGACGGACGCCCTCCCATTTGCTCAGGATGATGAGCAAAATTACTCAATTCATTGAGTAGTTCGTCGATGCCTTACCACGCCCTCTGGCTCACGTGCTCGCGTCACGACTGGCCGAGCCGCGCCGCTTCGTCCAGGTGATTGCGGGTCCGAGGCAGGTGGGCAAGAGCACGCTGGCGCAGCAGGTGATTGAAGCCTCTGGCCTGCCGCACTGGATCGCCAGCGCCGACGAGCCCACGCTGCGCGGGCCGGAATGGATTACGCAGCAATGGGAAGCCGCTACGTCGTGAAGGCGGGCAGACGCCTCGTTGCCATTGAAGTCGAGAGCGGACGCTCCCCCAGGTGCACCCGGGGATCGCGGCATTCGCGGCGGCGTTCAGGCCGAAGCGCAGCCTGTTGATCGGCGGCGACGGCATTGCGCTAGAGCAGTTTCTCGCGCGTCCGGTAGCCCATTAGGTGCAGGCATGAACGCAGGTTACGGTTCACCATCCCAGTAGTCGAGATCGGTGTCCGCGCGGTGCATGCGGCCGCGCTTGAGCAGAGGTCCTTCTTCCTTCGCCATCGCAAGGTACTTGCCGGAATCCGGGTACTCGCAGATCTCCGGTTTCTCCTGCGTACTGATCGACAGATATTTGAGCGGCGCGTCCGACGTGTTGATGATGTGGTGTGGATACTCCGGGCCGGGCGGAATGCAGATCACGTCACCCGCACGTATCGGCAGGCGCTCGCCCGCCACGCGCAACGTGCCGGTGCCCTCCAGGATCACGAACATCTCTTCCTGCGCATAGTGAAAGTGGTAAGGGCAGGAAATCTTGCCGGGCGCGACTTTGTCGTAGCCCGCGCCGAGCTTGCGCGCATCCGTGCCGACATCCTTTCCAATGACGCCGCCATAGCGCGAGCCGTACAACGGCGCGCGATCGATGGTCTTGAACTTGACCGAGTCGATGTTGCGGATGAGTTTGTCTTTGAGGGTCGTCGTCATTTCTTGATGGGCCCTTAGTGGGTGTTGAACCGATACACCGCAAGCGTTGCGCGCAGCCGCGGCAAGACTGAAACCGGCCGGCCCGCAGCCAGCACAACGCGATCGGTGATGCGTAGCGCGAGCCGCGCGGCGAGTATTTCAAAATCCTTCAGCGTGCACAGATGAATGTTGGGTGTGTCGTGCCACGCGTAAGGAATTTCCTGTGTCACCGGCATCCGGCCGAGCGCGAGCGACAGCGCGCAGCGCCAGTGGCCGAAGTTCGGAAAACTGACAATGCCCTGGTGCGCCACCCGTGCCATGTCGCGCAAGATGTCTTCAATGCGGCGCATCGCCTGCAAAGTCTGCGACAGCACCACCGTGTCGAAACGATGGTCGCCGAACATGCGCAATCCCGATTCGAGGTCGGCCTGCACCACGCTGACGCCGTTCGTGGTGGCGGCAAGCACATTGTCATCGTCGATGTCGACGCCGTAGCCGCGGCAGGACTTCGTCTCGCGCAGGTGTGCCAGCAGCGCACCATCGCCGCATCCGAGATCGAGCACGCGGGACTCCGGCGCGATCCACTCGGCGATCTGGCGGAGGTCGGAGCGGAGATTCAAGGCATCCCCCTCTCCCCCTGCCCCTCTCCCGCGGAAGGAGAGGGGGGACTGAGTTCTCGATCAATCCGATCGAAGTACGCTGCCACCAGCCGGTGGTAGCGCACGTCGTCGAGCAGGAACGCGTCGTGACCATGCGGCGCGTCGATCTCCGCATAGGTGACGTCGCGGCCGTTGGCAACGAGCGCTTCGACCACTTCGCGCGCGCGCACCGGCGGAAAACGCCAGTCGGTGGTGAACGACACCAGCAGAAACCCCGCCTCGGCCGGCGCCAGCGCGCGCGTTAGATTGCCACCGTATTCACGCGCCGGGTCAAAGTAGTCGAGCGCGCGCGTGATCAGCATGTACGTGTTGGCATCGAAGTACTCGGAGAACTTGTCGCCCTGATAGCGCAGGTAGCTTTCCACCTCGAACTCGACGCCATAGCCGAACTGGTAGTTGCCGTTACGCAGCGCGCGGCCGAATCTCTCGGCCATGTCTTCGCCGGACAGATACGTGATGTGGCCGATCATCCGCGCGACCGCGAGGCCACTTTTGGGCACCACGCCGTGCGCGTAGTAGTCGCCGCCGTGAAAATCTGGATCGCTGCGGATCGCCGTACGCGCCACCTCGTTGAACGCGATGTTCTGCGCCGACAGCTTCGGCGCGATCGCCACGGCCACGCAATGGCGGATGCGGCGCGGATAGCGCAGCGTCCAACTGAGCGCCTGCATGCCGCCCAGTGAGCCGCCCATCACGGCCGCCCAGCATTCGATGCCGAGCGCATCGGCCACGCGTGCTTGCGTATCGACCCAGTCTTCCACCGTCACCACCGGAAAGCGCGCGCCGTACGGTTTGCCGGTCGCGGGGTCGGGCGACATCGGGCCGGTGGATCCGAAACACGACCCGAGGTTGTTGACGCCGACGACGAAAAATCGGTTGGTGTCGACCGGCTTCCCGGGGCCAACCATGTTGTCCCACCAGCCGGCGTTGTCCGGAGCATCGGCGTACACGCCGGCTACGTGGTGCGAGGCGTTCAATGCCTGGCAGATCAACACCGCGTTGCTGCGCGCGGCGTTTAACGTGCCGTAGGTTTCAATCGTCAGGCTGTAGCCCACAATCGACGATCCACCGGCGAGCGCGAGCGGCTGCGAAAAATACAGCGTCTGGGGCGCAACGACTCCGACGGATCCCGGCCTGGCAAGCATTCATGTCAGCGCCGAGTTGGGTTGATTGCCGCGAATCGATCGATGCAGGTTTTCGCGGGACCGTTTAGCGGTTTATGCGGTGCAGCTCCGCTGTCACCACGCGCCCGCAAGCTGGTCGGCAAATCGGCGCAAGGCGCGAAAGGTACTCGGTCGATGAGGGAGGGTCAATCTCGCGAGATTTAAGGGGTGTCTCAGCGACGAGCGCGACCGGCCGAGAAACGCGTGACCCCGGTCCGTAAACCAGATGTACACGGCCGCTACAGCAAATCTCGTGGCGCAAACGCGCGTGCTTCCGGCAGTTCTTCGACCGCCCGCACAGACGCGGTCAGCAAGCGATCTGCAGAGACCGGGCCGAGCAGCTGCGCCAGCGCCACGTAGAGCAGATTGACGACCTCGACTGCGCGCGGCCTTGGATAGTCGTGCGCAAGCGACGGGCTCGCTCCAATCATCAATGCCCCAAGGTCGTGTGCGATATCGCGCGGAAACTGCGCGCGGGCCGCCTTGACGAAGCTTCTGATGACTTCCTTCGCGAGGCGCGCGTCATTCTCGCGAGCTGTGTCGCGCAAGCGAATCAGCAATGCGCGCAAGGTCCGCGACGATGGACTGTCGTTCGAACCCGCCGCAACGGGAGCGGCCGGCGCACCCGCAGCTGCTGGCCCGGGATTCCTTTGTGTGGCGCGCGGCGCAGCGGAACGCTCAACCGATTCGGCTTTGGGCGCTTGCGCGGCGGCGTGTGTGTGATCCAGTGCCGTCGCTAGTGCTGGCGCGGCCCCATGAAGTGATTCGACGCCATTGACCGCACCGTGGCGCATTGCGCCAGGATCAGGCGGCAACATGTGCTCGGCAAGCCGCAAGTGTTCGAGCAGCCGGATCGTCAGGTCCTCCGGTTTGATTTTCCAGCTCAGTTCCTGAATGACGAGCGTCGAGAACTGGCTCAGTCCGCGCCATGGCGGCTGCTCCGACCCGAATGCGTTCTCCCATAGGTCGATCGCCTCGAGCGCGGCGTCGCGTCCGACCATCGGCATCAGTGCGGCAAGGAAGGCGCGCCGGCGCCGGATCGCCAACGGAGTGTCGAGGTACGCAGCCATGTTGTCCGCCTGCACCGGGCGCGGTCAGCGCCGCTGCCCGCGGTCTAGAGATGCCGGCCGCGGCACGAGACCCTGATCAGAGGGTGCTTGCAAGCCGGGGCTCCGAGTGCAGGGACTGAGATCGTGGGTCATCCGGTTGTCGAACCAAGCGGCCGGCCGACCGGCTTACCGAAGCTCGAGCGGCAAGCGCAGGTGACGACGATGATTGACCTGTGAGTGAATCGGCCGCTTACGTATACCTTACGTCTTGCGAACGCCTGGGCGGCAGTGCCGCGTCCCCGTCACGCCTGCTCGCGCAGATCACGGATAAGCGCGAGCGTTTGAGCGGCCGGAGCGACGCCCAGCACGATGGACAGCAAGTGGCGGCAGCGGCGAAACGCGCGCGGCGCCCCCGCCGGCTGCGCGAGCGCCGGGTGACAGCGGATGCTGGATAGCGCGGGGAGATCCGAGCGCAGCAGTGCCTCGCTCAGCGCTTCGGACTAGGCCACATTGGTCCACAGAGTGTGGTTGAAACTCAACCTTCCTTCGTGCAGTTCGATCGCGCCGTGTGACCAAGCGGCTTACGCAGCAGTTCGAACGGTCCGAGCACGCGCGCACGCGGATCGCGCAGGGCCAGTGCTCGCCCGCATCCGGCCGAGTAAAGCAACTCCTCTTCTGTAATTTCGAGCGCGCGTCTTTCAGTTTGCGGTTTGGGTCTTTAGGGTTGCATCGTCAAATAGATCTTGCCAGTGGCCCAGTCCTCGTCGATTTCGCCGATGACGGCGGTGACCAGGCGCAGCAGCGAGTCTTCGTTCGGAAACAGCGTCGCCACGCGCGTGCGACGCGCAATTTCCTTGTTCAGTCTTTCCAGAGCATTGACCGTGCGGCAGCGCGTGCGGTGCGCGATCGGCAGCTCGAAGATCGCCAGGCCCTCGGGTACGTTCGCTTCCATCCACAGCGCCAGCTTCGGCGCCGTCTTCGCGTAGGTGGCGATGCCGAGCTGGAGCAGCCGTTCGGCTTCCACCCGATTCGGCGCCGTGAACACGGCGCGCAGCGCCTGCGCCACTTCAGTGCGCATCTCCAAGCGGGGGACGTACGCCTGGGCGTTTTGTTGCAGGTGGAACTGGCAGCGTTGCCACGGCACCGAGGGAAACACCGCCGCGCGCGCCTTTTTCAGGCCTGCATGATCATCGGCGATGAACAGTTGCACGCCCGTCAGGCCGCGAGCCGTTGATACAGGTCCTGCACGATGCTTTCGTAGCCGCGCTCTGGATAGCCCGTGATCTCTTCGGCCTGCTGCATCGCGACTTCTTGCCAGCGATTGCGATCCTCGAGGAGGCTCGCGAGAGCCTCCGCCGTGGCCTTGATATCGGTCGGATCGATCTTGATGCCCGTCGTCAGCACCTCGGCTGCGCCGGACTTGCGCGGATAGAGCACCGGAACGCGGTGTTGCATCGCTTCGAGGATCACCATACCGAACGGTTCGGCACGCGAAGGAACCAGCACGGCGCTCGCATCGCCGAAGACGCGGCCGCGGTAGGCCCACTCCACCCCGCCGTTGGGCACGATGCCCGCGTTCCAGAGCTCCGGGACATCTTCGCCGCTGCCACGAACGTCGAACGAAGCACCGGCGACGCGCTGGCGCACTTCGACCGCGACGCGGGCGAACAAGTCCGGCCCTTTTTGCGCCGTGAGCCGGCCGAGAAACAAAGTACGCCGGGTGTCGTGCAGACCGAGCTCGGACGGCGGGATAATCTCCCGCGACAGCGTGTTCGGCGCGACGGCGACGCGTTCTTGCGGCACGTTGTACTGCGTGGCGATGCGCTGCGCCGTGAGCTTGCTCGGCGCGGCCAGGGCGGATGCGTTGGCCGCTGCTTCCCGCTCGATGCGTTCGATCACCAGGTCGGGCGCGTGGGGACGGCGGTCACGCTCGATCGAGTGAAAGTGCGCGATCCACGGCGTGCCAGTCGCTTTGGAGAGGGTCGCGGCGGCCTCGAACGTCACCCAGTCATGTGCATGGATGACGTCGAACGCTTCCGTGCGCGCCAATCGCAGCATGCGCCGGCGACATTCGTCGATCAGCCGTAATAATGCCGTCGGCCGCCCCAGCGCACCGCCCGCGCCATAGGCCGACAGCGTGGCACCGTAGGGACCGTAGCCGCGTTGCGCCCCTGCCCCTCCGTACGGCGAGCGTGCCTGCGCGGCCGACAGCCAACCGTACGGCGACCACGATGGGGATGAGGTCGCGCCGCTGTACGGCGACCACGACGTCGTCGATCCGTACGGTGACCACGAAGGCTCGCGCTGCGCGTAGATGCCGTACGCCGAGAATGCGCCACGCTCGCCTGAAGAAGCGACTTCCGGCGGTGTAATCCCAAGCTTGATGACGCGGACCTCCGAGCCGAACGGCTGCGACACGACGAGGCTCTCGTCCCACGGTACGACGACCGTGACGTCGGCCCCGCGACGACGCAGGTTACGCACCAGGTGATAACAGGCGGTCCAAGTGCCGCCTGCGACGAACGGTGGCATCTCCCACATCAGCATCAGCACCTTGGGCCCCGCCGGCTCGTCCCCGAAGCGCTCGATCAGGCGCGCTCGCAATGCCGCGTCGAGTTTGGCGTTGCGCCAGTTCGCGATGAGCTCCCACGGCATCGCATCGGCATCGAGCTTCGCGCGTCGCAGGTCGGCGTCCGCGATGTCCATCCGCATGACGAGTGCGTTGAAGAGCGACGCGTCGGTGAAATCAGCGCCGACGAGGGTTGCGCCCGCGAGGTCGGCGTACTGCAGATCGGCGCCGACAAGCGTGCAGCGATTGAGCCTCGCACCCTTGAGCTCTGCCTTGGTGAGCAGCGCGTTCGACAGATCGCAGTCAGCGAGGTCCGCGTTGTTCAGGAGCGCGTTGCGGAAGTCGAGCTTGCGCAGCGCCTTGGACGAGAACTTCGCCTTGTCGAGCTTTGCCCCCTGCCAGGTGACCTGCTGCAGCACGTCTTCCGACACGCTCATAGCCGCCTGCTCGACTGCAATGCGAATCGCGTCGACGACGTCGGCGTCGTTCTCCATTCGTGCCGCCATCGCAAGCGCCGACACGGCGCGCAGGTGGTATTCACGCAGATCCGGCGACAGGAAGTGCTGCAGCCCGAGCACCCCGGCAGCGCGTTGCCACGTCTCGGCCTTCACGAGCCGGTCCATCGTGTCCTTGAGCTCCGTCGAAGCGCGGTCGAGCCGCGCCCTCTCGCGATCGGCACGCTCTTTGTCCTGCGCGTCGAGCCGGGCGAGCCGGTCCTTCTCGCGCGATGCAAGATAGTTGCGCAGCCCCAGCAGCGCGCCCACTAACGCGACGAACGCCGTGACGATCGGGCCGATGCCGATCAGCAGGCTGTTCGAAAGAAAACCGCGGATCTCGTTCTGGATCCGCAGGTTCAGAACCTCCTGCCGCGTCTTCTCGTCCGTGAGCGTGGTCGCCTGCAGTTTCGCGAGGTCCGCTGCGATGCGTCTGCCCGTCTGCTCGACTTCGACCGCTGTGATGAGCGTCGCCCCAATCTGCACCAGTACGAGCACGACGCCGATCGCGATGATCCAGCCGATGTCGGTCCTGAGGAACTTGAGAAGCTTGCCCACGACGGTTCCTATCTCCGCTGCACGATCTTCACCCCGCGCTCCGCGCCGGGCGGCCGCTCATACAAATCCTCCTCACCTCCGGTGAACACCATGCCGCCCAGGCCGTTCGCGAGGACCTACTGATTGACGGTGTCGCGCGATCCTTCACGTACAGATCCTAGATCGGACGTTCGCCGCTGCGAATGACAGTCGTACGCGATCGCTTTGTAGACTGCGCCTCTCTTTCACTGATCGGCAACCCATGCACTACCGCCGCCTCGGCCGCTCCGGCCTGCAAGTAAGCGAACTGTCGTTCGGCTCATGGGTTACCTATGGCAATCAAATGGACGCGCGTGCGGCGGCCGAGTGCATGGCGGTGGCGTGGGATGCCGGCGTCAATTTCTTCGACAACGCGCAGGTCTACGCGCGCGGCAAGTCTGAAGAGATCATGGGCGCCGCGCTGAAGCAATTTGGCTGGCCGCGCGGCAAGTACATCGTCTCGACGAAGTTCTTCTTCGGACTGGGCGACGGGCCGAACGAGAAGAACACGCTCAATCGCAAGTACCTGCTCGAGTCGATCGACGGCTCGCTCAAGCGGCTGGGGCTCGATCATGTCGACCTTGTCTACTGCCACCGCCATGACCCGGCCACACCGGTCGAGGAAGTGGTCTGGGCGATGCACGACATCGTCGGCTCGGGTCGCGCGCTCTACTGGGGCACGAGCGAGTGGCCGGCCGACGACATTCGCGCAGCGTGGGAAGTCGCCGAGCGCCAACGTTTGCGCAAACCGGTAGTGGAGCAGCCCGAATACAACCTGTTCCGCCGCAAGCGCGTGGAGAAGGAATACGCGCCGCTTCTTGCCGACATCGGACTTGGGTTAACGACCTGGAGCCCGCTCGCGTCGGGCTTACTGACGGGCAAGTACCGCAGCGGCATTCCGGCGGCCTCGCGCGGTACGGTGGAAACCTACGCGTTCCTGCGCAAGAGCCTGCTCGACCCGGCGCGCAATGACATCGTCACGAGGCTCGAGCCTCTCGCGAAGGAACTCGGCGGCAGCGTCGCGCAACTTGCGATCGCGTGGTGTCTGAAGAATCCAAACGTCAGCACGGCGATCACCGGCGCTAGCCGCGCCGAGCAGGTCAGGGAAAACATGAAGGCGCTCGCGGTTGCCGAACGCATCGACGATGCGGTCAAAGCGCGAATCGAAGCCATCGTCGGCAACGCGTTCGACTAGGGGAACGCATGTTCGAAACCACGATCGCTGGCAGTCTGCCGAAACCTGCGTGGCTCGCGGAGACGGGGAAGCTGTGGCCGCAATGGAAAGCGCAAGGCGCGGAACTCGCGGCCGCGAAACGCGATGCGACGCTGTTGTGGCTCAAAGAACAGGAGGACGCGGGTCTGGATGTCGTGACCGACGGCGAACAGTCGCGCCAGCACTTCGTGCACGGCTTTCTCGAAGCGGTCGAAGGCATCGACTTCGAGCACAAGGTCACGATGGGCATACGCAACAACCGGTACGACGCGCAGGTGCCACAGGTGGTCGGGCCATTGCGATTGACGGGGCGCGTGCATCGGGTCGAGGCGCAGCTCGCCCGCGCGCATACGGCGAAGAAACTGAAATTCACGCTGCCCGGCCCGATGACGATCGTCGATACCGTGGCGGATCTCCACTACGGCGACAAAGTGAGTATGGCGATGGCATTCGCCGCGTTGCTGAACGAAGAGGCGCGCGCTTTGCAGGCCGACGGCGTCGATGTGATCCAGTTCGACGAGCCCGCGTTCAACGTCTACATGGACGATGTGAAGCGCTGGGGCATCGACGCCCTGCATCGCGCGATAGAAGGACTCAGCTGCACAACCGCCGTGCACATCTGCTATGGCTATGGCATCAAGGCCAACGTCGACTGGAAGCTTTCGCTCGGCGACGAGTGGCGGCAGTACGAAGAAATCTTTCCGGCACTGGCGGCGAGCCGCATACAGCAAGTTTCGCTCGAATGCGCGAACTCGCACGTGCCGCCGCACCTTATGGGATTGCTGGAAGGAAAAGACGTGCTGGTGGGCGCGATCGACGTTGCGTCCGATCGGGTCGAGACGCCAGAGCAGGTGGCCGGCACGATCGGCGCTGCGCTGAAGTTCGTGCCGCGGCAGCGGCTGTTCCCGTGCACCAATTGCGGCATGGCGCCGATGGATCGCGAGATCGCGCGCCGCAAGCTGCATGCGCTCGCCGCGGGCGCGGCGCTTGCTCGCGAGTGCTACGGTGACCAATCCTCCGCGAGGCGACAATGTCCACGAAAACGCTGACGCTTGACGACACGCTGTACAGGTATCTGCTCGACACATCGCTGCGCGAGCATCCTGCCCTTACCGCGCTGCGCGAGGCGACGCGCACGCATCAGCACGCGAACATGCAGATCGCGCCCGAGCAAGGCCAGTTCATGGCTCTGCTGGTGAAACTGATCGGCGCGCGCCGCACGATCGAAGTGGGCGTCTTTACCGGTTACAGCGCGGCTGCCGTTGCGCTTGCGCTGCCGGATGACGGCCGCGTACTCGCCTGCGACATCAGCGATGCGTTCACGAAGATCGGCAAGCCGTACTGGGAGCAGGCTGGTGTTGCGAAAAAGATCGATCTCGTGCTGGGTCCGGCGCGGGCAACGCTGGATGCGCGCCTCGCCGCGGGTGAAGCGGGCAAATACGACTTCGCGTTCATCGATGCCGACAAGACCGGCTACGACGCCTACTACGAACGCTGTCTGCTACTGCTACGGCCCGGCGGCTTGATCACCATCGACAACGTTCTTTGGAGCGGCCGAGTCGCGGTTGCGGCGAAAGACGACAACACGCGCGCGCTGCAGGCGCTGAACCTGAAGCTGCGCGACGATCAACGCATCGATCTGTCATTGTTGCCGCTCGCGGATGGATTGACCCTGGCGCGCAAGCGATAGACTGGTCGCAGGAGGAATTCCCGTGCGTCGATTATTGGCGCTGATTGTTTTCTTGACGATGCCCGCCGCGCAGTCCTACGCGGCGCGCGCAGTCGCTCCGGGCGCCGAAGGCATCGCGTGGCATGCGGGCAACGTGGATGCGGCCTTCGCGCAAGCCAAACGGGAACGCAAGCCGGTTTTCCTCTTTTGGGGCGCGGTCTGGTGTCCGCCTTGCAATCAAGTCAAATCGACGATCTTCAACCGGCAGGATTTCATTGAACGCTCGCGCGCGTTTGTGCCGGTCTATCTCGATGGCGACACGCCGGCGGCGCAGAAGCTCGGCAGCCGTTTCAAGGTGAGTGGCTATCCGACGATGATCCTGTTTCGCCCCGATGGCACCGAGGTCACGCGATTGCCGGGCGAAGTCGACGGCGATCGCTATATGGAAGTCCTGACGCTCGGCATCAACGCGACGCGGCCGGTCAGGGAACTGCTCGCCGCGGTGAATTCCGGAAAACACGTGCTGGGCGTGTCCGACTGGCGCTTGCTGGCGTTTTACGCGTGGGACGTCGACGAACAAAGCGTAGTGCCGAAAGCGCAGTTGCCGGCCACCTTGGTGAAAGTCGCGCAGGCCTGCCCGCCTTCGGCCGGCGACGCCGCGCTGCGCCTGCAGCTAAAGGCGCTCGCGATAAACGCGAAGGCCACCGAGAAGGATCGCGCCGCGCTCGACAAGGCCGCCGCGCTGGCGCAAGTTCAACGCGTTCTCGCCGACGAGAAGCTCGTGCGCGAGATGTATTCGGTACTGACCGATTCGGCCGACGACATCACGGGGTATCTCACTTCGGGCGGCACCGCAGAGCGCACGCAACTGCTCTCGACTTGGGACAAGGTGCTTGTTCGTTTGGCCGACGAAGCAAGCCTTTCGCGCGCCGATCGGCTCGGCGCCACCGCGGCGCGGGTCGCACTGGCGAAGCTGGATCAGCCGAAGGACGCCGTGTTGCCCACCGCTCTCGCCGCCGACGCGCGCGCCGCGGCCGTACGCGCAGACAAGGAAACGACCAATGTTTACGAGCGCCAGTCGGTGATCACGTTTGCCGGCTACGTATTGCGCGAAGCCGGGCTGTTGAACGAATCCGACACGTTGCTCAAAGCCGAGTTAACGCGCTCGCATTCGCCCTACTACTACATGTCCGGCCTGGCGGCCAATGCAAAACGGCGCGGCGATGTGCCGGCCGCCCTGGATTGGTATGCCAAAGCGTACGACGGCTCGAAAGGTCCTGCGACCCGGCTGCAATGGGGCGCGAGTTACGTTCGTGCGCTGGTCGAACTGGCGCCGCAGGATGCCGCGCACATCGAGCAGGCGGCCGGCCGCATCATCGGCGAACTGGAAGCGAAACCCGAAACGTTCTATGCGCGTAACGGCAATGTGCTGTCTGGATTGGGGCGCCGTCTGAACGAATGGGGGGCGACGAACCTGCAAGACGCCACGCTCGCGCGCCTTCGCACGCAGATGGACGGCGTGTGCAACAAGCTTCCGGCCGCCGCGCCGGAACGCAAAACTTGCGCGCAGGTGCTGGTGGCGAAAGCAGCGGCGGGTTGAGGCTATGGGGTCGGACCCCAATTTCGCAGCACCGGGCTAACGCGCTGGCGTTGACGTAGAGCGAAATTGGGCTCTGACCCCATCCATATCTAAAACCAACTGAATGGCTCCGTTGCCAGTAATCGCGCATAGCTCGCAACGTCGATATTGCCGCCGCTGACGATCACGCCGACGCGCTGGCCTTTGATATCGATCCCGCCTTCGAATGCCGCCGCGGCAGCAAGGCAGCCGGTCGGTTCGACCACGAGCTTCATCCGTTCCGCGAAGAATCGCATCGCACGCACGAGCGCCGCATCGGTCACGGTGACGATGTCAGCCACGCGCGCCTGAATGACGGGAAAGGTCAAGTTCCCGACCTGCTGCGTTTGCGCGCCGTCGGCGATCGTGCGCGGCACGTCGATGTGAACCGCGCGACCCGCGCGCAGCGATTGCTGCGCGTCGTTGCCCGCCTCGGGCTCGACGCCGATCACGCGACATTGCGGCGACAAGGTCGCCGCCGCCGTCGCGCAACCAGAAATCAATCCGCCGCCGCCCAGACATACGAGCAGCAGGTCGAGCGGACCGCGATCGGCAAGCAGCTCGAGCGCCGCGGTTCCCTGGCCCGCCATGACGTGCGGATGATCAAACGGCGGCACCAGCGTCATGCCGCGTTCAGCGGCAAGGCCGCGGCCAAGCGCCTCGCGATCCTGCGTGTAGCGGTCGTACAGAATGACTTCGGCGCCATAGCCGCGCGTGGCGGCGATCTTCATCGCCGGCGCATCGTGCGGCATCACGATCACCGCCGGCATATCGAGCAACTTCGCGCAAAGCGCGATTGCCTGCGCGTGATTGCCACTGGAAAACGCGAGCGCACCGGCGCGCCGCTGATCGCTCGAAAACTGCGCGAGTGTGTTGTACGCGCCGCGGAATTTGAAGCTGCCCGCGCGCTGCAGGTTCTCGCACTTAAAAAAGAGCTGCGCGCCAGTGGCGGCGTTCGCGAAACGCGAGGTCAATACGGGCGTTCGATGCGCGACACCCGCCAGCCGCCGCGCGGCGGCTGCGATATCGGCGAATTCGATGGCAAGGCTCAACGAATGCCTTTCATGACGAAGTCACGTTGCTCGCAAAGTGGGCGGAACGCAGACGGATATTGCCGCGCGCATTTCCACAAAGGCGATCTCAACTTCCCAACCCATTGATTTGCGGCAGGCGCGGCATTTGCCTTTGCTAGATGCGGTCCCCGCTGGAGTAGCTGCGGACCCCGATTATCGAAAGGAGCAACTATGTTGCAATGGGCTGCAATCTTTTTCGTTCTCGCACTGGTCGCCGCGCTTTTCGGCTTCGGTGGAATCGCCGCCGGCGCCGTTGAAATCGCCAAGATCCTTTTCTTCATTTTCATCGTCGTCTTTGCCGTGTCGCTGGTGATGGGCATGATGCGGCGCGGTCGATAGCTGTTCTCTACAGAAGGGGGGTGGCTATGAATAGGGCAAAAACCGTAGCTCTGCTTCTGATCTCGGCGCTTGCATTCGCAGCCTGCCAGAAGGAAGGGCCGGCCGAACGCGCTGGTCGGGAAGTCGATCGCTCCGTTCAGAAAGCCGGACAAGCGATCGAAAGTGCCGGCGAAAAAGTTCAGGAAGCGGCGCGAGACGGCAAGAAATAGCGGCGCCTGGCTCATCAGCGGACCACCGCGCCGGAAACGTCGAGGTCAGGCGATTGAGGCAAAGCGGAGAGACTCACCTCGTCTTTCGGTGCGGGCAGTTCGCGCGTGTTGCGGATCACCGACTGTCGCCACGCCAGAAGCGCGAGCAGCAGCGCGGTTCCTCCAGCAAATGCCAGCGTAGCGCGCAAGCCGGCGTACTCGCCGAGCCAGCCGCCGAGTAACGCACCGGGACCCGCCGGCAGCAAGATCAGCCAGCGCATCGTGCTCGTCATCCGCCCGAGCAACGGCGCGGGTGTCACCGCCTGGCGCAGTGCGAGGAAGGTGATAAAGATCAGCACCGCCCCCACGCCGAACATCATCAACATCGTGGAGAAAAGCGCGATGCCGAAGGCCGACACCGGCGCGATCGCGCCGATCAACCACCCGACCGCGCACACGGCGATGCCGAGCACAAGCGTCGGCCCGGGACCCAGACGGCGCGAGATTCGATTGCCTACCGCGCTCGTGAAAATGGTGCCAACGCCTAGCCCGACAAAGCACAGCCCGACCCCGCCCTCGGACAGACCGAGAGTCCGCGTCGCGAACAAGATCTGCACGACGAGTGCGGCGTGGTAACAAAAATGCCACGTCCCGACGACCGCGGCCATCGTCACCAACAGGCGATGGCGCGCGACGAAACTCAATCCGGCACGCATCGCGGGCCAGAACCGCGCGGCAACGAGCAGCGCTCCTTCGCGCACTCGAACGCCGCGCAGAATCGACGCCGAAAAAAACAGCAGCACCGCATCAGCCAACAGCGCAAGCGGCGCTCCGGCGAGCTTGATCAGCGCACCGGCGGCAGCGGGCCCAGCGACCTCGGCCGATGAAGACGCCAGCGCGTTCTTCGCATGCGCTTCGACCAGGCGTTCGCGCGACACGACTTGTGTCAACACGATCTGCGCCGCGCTGCCAGCGATCGTGTAGACAGTGCCGATAGCGAATCCAACGATGTACAGCCACGGCATCGACAGCCAGCCCAGCCACCACGCAAGCGGCACGCTCGCCACCGTGAGCGCAATCGTCAACTCGCCGACGACATAAACCGGCAGCTTGCGCACGCGATCGAGCCACACGCCGGCCGGCAGCGAGAAGAGCACAAACGGCACCACCTCCATCGCCGTCAGCAAGCCCATTTGCGTGGGCGTGGCGGCGAGCAGCACAGCAGCCGTCAACGGTAACGCGAGCATCGTCACCTGGCCGCCGAACGAACTGATCAGGATCGACGTCCACAAGAGGCGGTACGTGCGGTCGCGCAGAAGGTCGTCGGGCGGAAGCGCAAAGCGCGCAGTCCAGCGGCGCAGCGCCGGAATCGCTGTCGAAAAGCTGATCAAGGCCGATCTCGTTTTGTTGAGCAACGGATCGTCGCGAGCGTAACCGCCGCCGGCGAAAAAAAACCGCGGCACCAGGCCGCGGCTTTTCTTGCATGGTTCTGCCTATGAGGCCGGGCGAATCTCCGCGGCTTGCGGACCCTTTGCGCCCTGCTTTACGACGAACTCCACTTTCTGGCCCTCAGTCAGCGACTTGAAGCCGCCCGCCTGAATTTCCGAGAAGTGCGCAAACAAATCCTTGCCGCCGTCATCGGGCGTGATGAAGCCGAATCCTTTTGCGTCGTTGAACCATTTGACAGTGCCTGTTGCCATGTTGACATTCCTTGATGGGTAAGTTGTCAGATCAAATCAGCCGCGAGAAAAGCCTCGCTGCGAGCTAACGTTCAAGAAACGCAAACCTGAGGAAACCAAAGACGCGCCGTTGCCTTACGAACAGACTGCGGGCCAGGGAAAACCGGAGGAAGACCGAAACTCAAGCGCAAGCCGGGCGGAGCGTACGCTCGTTTGGTCGTTGTGTCGCGCCTTTTTTGCAGTCCGCAGGCAAACGCCCGGCTAATCGCTCACTCGGCCGCGCAACGCCTTCACCAGGCCGCGCCGGACCTTGGCTTCCACCCGCTTGCGCTGCGAACTCCTCGTTGGCCGGGTGGTGCGGCGCACGCGGGGCACCGCTGCGGCGGACGTGATTAGCTGCCGCAGTCGCGCGAGCGCATCGTCGCGGTTTTTCTCCAGGCTGCGGAATTTTTGCGCCTTGATCACGATCACGCCGTCAAGGGTCAGACGCTGATCTTTCCAGGCCAGCAGACGCGTCTTGATCGCGTCGGGCAGCGACGAGCGGGCGATGTCGAAACGCAGATGAACCGCGTTTGAGACCTTGTTTACGTTCTGACCGCCCGCGCCCTGCGCGCGGATCGCGATGAATTCGATCTCCGCGTCGCTCAGCGTGAACGGGACTGAGTTGGACATTTACAGTCGGTTCTTAAACCGCTCCAGCCCGAACAGTCCCAGATCGAAAGGCACCGCTCGTTCTTCGAGCAACGCCGCCGCGATTTCACCGATGACCGGCGCGAACTTGAAACCATGGCCGGAACACGGACTGGCGATCAGCACCTGCTCGCAGCCCGGATGAAAGTCGAGGAGAAAGTGTTCGTCCGGCGTGTTCGTGTACACGCATACGGCGGTTGATCGCGGAGCACCATCCGCCGCCGGCAGGAAGGCGCGCAGCAACGTGCGCATCGCTTCGATTTCCAGCGCGTCGACCGTGCGCCGAACGGTGTCGGTCGTGGTTGTTTCGCCCTCATGGTGCAGGGCGATCTTCATGCCGTCGCCGAGATCCGGAAAGCCGTAGAAAAAACGGCCCGGCGCGTATTCGCACAGAAAAACGGGGCATCGCTCCGGCGCAAACCAATCCGGGTTCGCACGCGGCTCGAACCAGTACAGAACCTGGCGCTCAACGACGAGCGGCAGGTGGAGTTCGAGAAGGAGCGAGCTCGTCCACGCGCCCGCCGCAAGCAGGAGACGGCGAGCGTCATAAGCGCCGGTCGCGGTGGTGACGCGCACCCCCGTGCCGCGCGGCTCCCAGCGCAGCACCGGCTCGTTGAAGCGCAACGTCGCGCCATGCTGGGTCGCGAGCTCAAGCTGCGTTTGCACCGCGAGTTCGGGAAGCAGAACTCCCGCGCGCGGCTCCCACAGCGCGGCCGTGTTCGCGGCGGGTACGAATGCGGGAAATTTCTCTCGCAGCTCGTGCGCCGAAAGAAACCGGTGTTCGAGTCGATGTTTGTGCGCGCTGCGCTCGGCGCCCGCGACGAGCACGCCGTCGCGCGGGCCGATCATCACGCCGCCGATTGGCAGCAGCAGCTGTCGTCCGGACTCTTGCTCGAGTTGCTGCCACAACGCGTACGCGCGTTTAACCAGTGGCACGTACAGCGGGTCTTCGAAATATGCTTCGCGAATGATTCGGGACCGTCCGTGCGACGAACCGAATTCGTGAGGCGGCTTGTATCGATCCAGCCCGACCACGCGTTGTCCGCGGGCGGAGAGCTGATACGCAGCTGCGCTTCCCATCGCGCCGAGGCCTGTGACGGCGACATCAAACTCGCCCGTCATCCGGCGTTTGCCACGGCTCTAATGCGATTGTTTGACGTGACTCCAAACGGTCACTTTAGGGATGCGCTGAGTTGAGCGGACATTTTTCTTGCCACCTCAATAGAAGTGACGTGAAACATGCTTCGGACATCCTCGATTCTCTCGATGACGGCCTCAAACGACGGGCACGCGAATTTCGGATCTGGCATAAGTGCCCAGTCTTTTCCTTCTCGCGCGTCCACGCCGTAGTAAATCACGCCGTCGTAGACATAGTGCTTACGGTCGCGGGTGAACAAAGTGCCGCGAGCGTTCACACGCGGCAGATAGTCAATTGAAGATCGGGGCGAAAGCAACCCAAGCTCTTCGAATCTAACGTGCAGGACAGCGTCTGCAGTAGTCGCGAGTTTCGCGTAGTCGACGTCATCCGGGTCATCGGTACGCCGAACAACGTCGGTCAGTAGCTGGACCTCAAAACCTTGCTGCCGGAGAGACTGGACGAAGACATCGGTGAAGTCGCCTGCCAGTGATTCCTGAACCGGCATGAGCTTTTCGTTGAACTTCTTTGCCTTTTCCTTGCTGTCAAAGTAGTTCGCAGTTCCCGCTATAGGAAGCACGAAAACAAGTGCACTCCGATTGTCCAACGAGTACTTGATCGGATTTGTGGCGGCGATGACAGCGATACTCTTAATCTTCGGCATTTCAATGGGAACGGCCGGGCGGCTGGCGCACGCGACGAGCGCCATGACTACTGAAGCGGTGAGCAAGATTCTCAGCACGTTCTCCTCCAGTGGATTGCTCGTGAGATGTTACTGAATGGCCCCGTGAAGAACGAACCGCATACGACAGCCGCGCTCGGCGAGGCTGATACTGGCGGCGCTGCCCATCGCGCCTAGCCCGGCAATGGCGACGTCGTACTCACGGATCATGCGACGTTCGACACATGCAGCGGCGGTACGCGCTGCGCCCACGGCGTCGCTTCTTCCAGCGCAGCCGCCAGTTGCAAAAGCCGGTGTTCGTTCGCGGGCGCCGCGCCAAGCTGAATACCGATCGGCAAGCCGTTCGAGTGCGTCGCGAGCGGCAGCGACACTGCCGGCGTACCCATGATGTTGTGCGGCAGCGAGAACTGACATACCGGCCGATAGATTTTTTCGACGAGGTCATCCATCGTCACGTCGGCTCGCCCCAGGTTGTAGTTGCCCCAGGGTTCGGCGACATTCGGAGTGGTCGGCGACAGGTAGATGTCGTACTTTGTGAAATAGCGGCCAAGCTGGCGGCGCGCCAAGTTGAGCGCCGCCATCGCGTTCAGAAACTGCGCGGGCTTCATGCCGCGCGCGTACTCATAGACCTTGAAGATCACCGGCTCGAGCGTGTCGGGACCCGGCGCATGACCGCTGCGTTTTGCGTAGCCCTCGAGCCGCAGATCGAAGCCGAAGAACCACACATCAGTCATGCTGCGCATTGCGGCGAGGCCATCGAATTGCGGGCTCTCTTGGTCTACGTGGTGACCCATATCGGCGAGCATCTTCGCGGTGCGCGCGACAGCGGCTGCAACCTCCGCGTCAGTCTCGACACCCATCAGCGCCTCAGTCGACCACCCGATGCGCAGCGGCGGCGCCTTCTTGCGAGTAAGGGCCGCATACGGCTCCCCCGGCTTCGGAATGATGAACGGATCACCTGGCTGGGGCACAGCAAGGCAGTCGAGCATTGTCGCGGCATCGCGCACGCTCTTCGTCTGCACGAAGTTTTGCGCAAGGCCGTAGCCGTTCTCGTCGAGCATGGGACCGAACGAGACGCGGCCGCGCGACGGCTTTAGACCCACGCCGCCGCAAAAACTCGCCGGGATGCGAATCGATCCGCCGATGTCCGACCCGTGCGCAATCGGCACCATGCCGGCGATGACGGCCGCCATGCCGCCACCCGTCGATCCGCCGGCCGAATAGCCATGGCGCCAGGGGGTGGAGGTGTTCCCGTAGAGCGCGCCTTCGGTGGTGGCGGACATCGAGTATTCCGGCGCGGCGGAGCGGCCGAGGATGTTGAGACCCGCTGCCCGCAGCAGTTCGCAGAAGAACGTGTCCTGTTGCGCGACCATGCCGCGACAGAGCCGGCTGCCGAATTCGATCTTGCGACCGGCCTCATGACCGAACACATCCTTCATCAGAAACGGAACGCCGCGAAAAGGGCCGGCGCCGAGTGTCTTTTCGTCGAGCGAGTCGATCCGGTCCGGATAGGTTTCGACCACGGCGTTGACCCTGGGATTGATTGCCGCGATCGCCCTGGCCGCGGTCCTCGCGAGTTCCCTTGGCGACACCTGCTCGCGCGCCACCAATGCGGCAAGACCGAGAGCGTCGAAATTCGCGTACTCGGAAAGATTCATCGTCGTGTTCCTCAAGCCTGCTCGAGAGTGATCACGCGGTCGCGGCCGCGCCGCTTTGCTTCAAGCACACAGTCATCGGCAGCCTTCAGCAGCATCTCAACCGGCCCCGACACTGAACGCGAGTCGGCAACACCTGCAGAAAACGTGTTGCCGCTCAACGTACCGGTCTCGATGTTGAAGACAGCGTTGCGCCACGCGCGCAGCAAGGTGTCCAGCTTGCGCCGCGCAGCGTGTGCATCGGTGCGCGGCAGCAGCAGACAAAATTCCTCACCGCCGTAGCGACACGCGACATCGCTCTTGCGGATGCGCTTCGCGAGCAAGTCACCAAACGCCGCGAGCAGCATGTCGCCGGCGAGATGACCATGCCGGTCGTTCACGGCCTTGAAGTGATCGAGATCGATGATCGCCACCGCCAGCGGTTCGCGGTCGCGTTGCGCCAGCGCCAGCATTGACGGCAACACATCGTTCAGGTAGCGGCGGTTAAAAAGTCCCGTCAGAAAGTCGCACACCGCCTGTTCCTTCAACGCCGCCTGCAGCGACTCCACTTCGCTGACCTTTTGCGACAGCTTCTGGTTCATCGCTTCTAGTTCGGCCTTCGCACGCTCGGTGTTGCGACGGCGCGCGTCGATCTCGTCGCGCTCGTGTTGCAGCCGAAGTAATTCGCTGCGCAGCGACGCGGCCTGGTAACGCGCCTCCGATGCGTTCTGCGCACGTTCAAGATGAAGCTGCTGCCACGTGCGCATGTGCTCTAGCGCGAGCGCCGTATTGCCGCCGCGTTCGTGCACGTCGCCAAGAAGCTGGAAGAACATGCACCGCACGCGCAGGCTCAAGCCTTCGGCCGGAAGCGGCAACGCCTGCTCCAGTCGCATCGCCGCTTCGGACAAGCGGCCATGCGCACGCAACAACTCGGCTTCAGCGACCGCGAGTTCGATTCTTTCTTCCGGAGTTGCCGCTCGGGACAGAGCGTCGACCGCGCGCTCGACCAGTTCGGTTCCAAGAGAAAGATCGCCGGCCCGCAGCGCCGCGATGGCCAATTTCTCGAAGGCGGCTTCCGTGGAGCCACGGCCGCTCGCATCGGCGGGCAGATCGAGCAGTCGACGCACGTCGACGATCGCCTCCTGTGGACGGTTGAGATCGGTCAGGCAGACGACGCGATTGATCAGCAACACGCTCAATGCGTTCGCGTTGGCCAAGCGGGCACAGCGTTCGATCCCCTCTTCCACATAGCTGAGCGCTTCGGCGTAGTCGCCCAGCAGATACAGCTCATGCGCCAGATTGCAGTAAAGAACGACATCGAAACCGTGGTTGCGCGCGGGGCTCGTTTCGCGCAGCGCCTGGTACATGTACGCGAACGCCTCCGCCGACTGGCCTAGCGCGGAGTAACAGCCGGCGATGACGTTGAGCAGCATGCCGCGCTCTTCCTGCTTCAGGATCTGCAGCCCCTCGCCCCGCAGCGGCAGCACCATGTCCAGCGAGTCGTAGTACTTGCCCGCCAACCAGACGCAGCGCGCGATGCCGACCGTCGCCAGAATCTGCCCCGGGCGGTCGTGCGTCGTTTCAAAACAGCGCTGGGCGTTTGTCAATTCTTGCTTCGCCTCATTGGGAGTTGCGTAGCGCATCCGGTAGAAACCGCGCGCCAGTCGCGCCCAGCCTTCCGCGGCAAGGTCAGTGCTGGCGACCGCTTTCTCGAGGGCCTGGTCGGCGAGACAGAGCGAACGTTGCGAGTCGCGATACTGGAGGCGCCAGGATTTGCGGGCCAGGCGTAGTGCCGCTGAGGTGGGTGCGCGCTTGGACGAGGTCGCCATGCGCCGCATTGTTCGCGGGGCTTTCGCGATGAGTCAAGTCGGGCGCGCCCCAGGTCGTTTGTGTCATTCCGGAGAAGGCCGAAATCCAGTGTCTTGTGGCACTCCGAAAGTCGCTGGATTCCAGCTTTCGCTGGAATGACGGCACTGCGAAATGCAACGGAGAGCGGCCCTACATATTCCTCCGGTACTGCCCCCCCACCTCGAACAGCGCATTCGTAATCTGCCCGAGTGAACATACGCGCACCGCGTCCATCAGCACCGCGAACACGTTGTCGTTGCGGATCACCGCCTGCTTCAGCCGGTCGAGCATCGCCGGCGCGGTCTTTGCATGGCGTACATGAAAATCGCGCAGCCGCTTCAACTGGCTTTGCTTTTCTTCCTCGGTCGAGCGCGCAAGCTCCAGCTTCTCCGGCGTCGGATCGCCGTGTGGATTGCGGAACGTATTAACACCGACAATCGGGTGCTCGCCGCTATGTTTCAGATGCTCGTAGTGCAGTGACTCTTCCTGGATCTTGCCGCGCTGGTAGCCCAGTTCCATCGCACCCAGCACACCGCCACGTTCGCTGATCGCCTCGAATTCTTTCAGCACCGCTTCTTCGACGAGTTCGGTCAGGTCGTCGATGATGAAGCTGCCCTGGTTCGGGTTTTCGTTTTTCGCCAGACCCCATTCGCGGTTGATGATCATCTGGATCGCCATCGCGCGCCGCACGCTCTCTTCGGTGGGGGTGGTGATGGCTTCGTCGTACGCGTTGGTGTGCAGGGAATTGGCGTTGTCGTAGGTGGCGATCAGCGCCTGCAGCGTGGTGCGGATGTCGTTGAACGCGATTTCCTGCGCGTGCAGCGAACGGCCGCTGGTTTGACAGTGATACTTCAGTTTCTGCGAGCGTTCGTTCGCACCGTACTTGTCGCGCATCGCCACCGCCCAGATGCGGCGCGCGACGCGGCCGAGCACCGTGTACTCGGGGTCCATCCCGTTGCTGAAGAAAAACGAAAGATTCGGCGCAAAGTCATCGATGTGCATGCCGCGCGCCAGATACGCCTCGACGAACGTGAAGCCGTTGGAGAGCGTGAACGCGAGCTGGCTGATCGGATTCGCGCCCGCTTCGGCGATGTGATAGCCGCTGATGGACACCGAATAAAAATTGCGCACGTTGTGATGGACGAAGTAATGCGCGATGTCGCCCATTACCTTCAGCGAAAACTCGGTCGAGAAGATGCACGTGTTCTGGCCCTGGTCTTCCTTCAGGATGTCGGCCTGCACGGTACCGCGCACGTTTTCCAGCACCCACGCGCGGATCTTCTGCGCTTCGTCATCGGTGGGATCGCGGCCGTTCTCGGCGCGGAACTTGTCCAGGTTCTGGTCGATCGCGGTGTTCATGAACATCGCGAGGATCGTCGGCGCCGGGCCGTTGATCGTCATGCTGACGCTCGTCGTGGGTGCGGTCAGGTCGAAACCCGAATACAGCACCTTCATGTCGTCGAGCGTAGCGATGGACACGCCGCTGTTGCCGACCTTGCCGTAGATGTCCGGCCTTAGATCGGGGTCGTTGCCGTACAGCGTCACACTGTCGAAGGCCGTGGAAAGCCGCTT
>Ga0187892_10003481_pt1 | contig 28694 bp, 10 predicted proteins | sample MA1701073metaG_FD_139345 | JGI IMG/M metagenome (GOLD analysis project Ga0187892, IMG submission 139345) | Bio-ooze microbial communities from a basaltic lava cave in the Kipuka Kanohina Cave System on the Island of Hawaii, USA - MA170107-3 metaG ... | reverse complement strand
TTTTATTTACGTCAAAAGTTACGTCACCGGGATTTTGAGGACAGGCGTGAATCGCTTTAACCTGTTGTTTTTATTGGTGGCCAGGGACAGAATCGAACTGCCGACACAGGGATTTTCAGTCCCTAGAGCCAAGTATTCGTTGTTTATTTATCAATAACTTATGGGGGCGCCCGTTGCCGAAAGTCCCGCCCAATGCAGGGTAATGCAGCACTCACTCCCGCAAAAGTCCCGCACGGCAAAAATCATCTTTGGCGAGCCGAAGTTAAGTTTGGTGTTAGTTTGATCTCCTCCCCTGGCGCTGGTACGGCATTGCCGTAGAATTTAGGCATGTGTATACTGTCATCGAAACTCCAACATTTTCACACCTAGCCGCCGACTACTGGACCGAGGAGGAACGTGGTGCCTTCGCCTCTTACATCGCGGCCAATCCCGAAGCTGGGGACGTTGTTCCTGGTTCCGGCGGCGTGCGTAAGGTGCGCTGGGGTTACGCTGGCCGTGGTAAGTGGGGTGAGGGTTGTCTACTTCAATCGCCTCGCGAATGGCGAAATCTGGTTGCTGTTGATCTATGGCAAGAGTGCGAGAGAAAACATCCCCTCGCATGTGCTTCGCCAGATCAAAGAGGAAATCGAAAATGCCTAAGACCGAACGTGAATTGAACAGACGCGATGCTAAGCGCGATATCGGGGCCGAGCTGCTCGCTTCGGTGCGAGAAATGAAGGCTGGAGTTCGCGGCCGCACGCACCAACCGCTTGTCTCCGAAGTAGCACGGGCACGGCTTGCTTCCGGGTTGTCGCAACCTGCATTTGCCGCACTGCTTGGGGTCTCAGTTCGTACCTTGCAAGACTGGGAGCAAGGCCGGCGTAAACCCTCTGGGGCGGCGAAAACGCTGCTCAAGATCGCCGAGCGCTATCCCGAAGTTCTCCAAGAACTCGCGGCGTAGAGCCACCCTTTCTCCTGCTCCTTGAACTTAATGGGAACTCGTGTGGGATAGCTCTGCCGCTTCTTGGTCATCGGCGTCACGATGACCGTACCGATGATGCGATTGATCTCATCCGGAGATACCACGGACACGGGCATGTCTTTTGGATTTCGTGGCCAATAGTTGGGTCGAGCATGCCCAAGAACGCGGCGCAGCGCCTGATCACCACTCCCATTCTTCTACGCGTCTGCGATCACCATGACCGAGTTCGCGCGACTCCTGCGCTTGGCGTTTGTGAATATTTCACAGACACCAACACGATTTCTATGTAACCTGCAACAGAAGAATTGAAAGGGGCCTTTTGCAACGCCTTGACCAATAACAAAGACAATTCTCGATTTTCCGTTGTTCAATATAGCGTAATTATGGTTACGGCGTAACTAACTTAATTCGATCGGGCCAACTCTGGAGGGGTAGGGATGTTCGAGCGGCCGAGCCAATCTAAAAAAGAACCCGAGGGTAACGGCGCACCTCTCCGTGCTCCCTCTATCTCGTTGCCCAAAGGCGGCGGCGCGATCCGCGGCATGGGGGAGAAGTTCGCCGCCAACCCGGTCACGGGCACCGGTTCCATGACCATTCCCATCGCCGTGAGCCCCGGCCGCTCCGGATTTGGCCCGCAGCTATCGCTTTCTTACGATTCCGGTGCCGGTAACGGAATATTCGGCTTCGGGTGGTCTCTCTCGCTTCCGTCCATTACACGCAAAACCGACAAAGGGCTGCCCAAATATCAGGATGCCGAGGAGTCGGACGTGTTCATCCTTTCCGGCGCCGAGGACCTGGTGCCGGTGCTGGTTGAAATCGGCGGTCAGTGGCAGCGCGAGACCTTGCCCCCGCGCACCGTTGAAGGCAAAACCTACCATATTCAGGGCTACCGACCTCGCATCGAAGGACTGTTCGCTCGCATCGAGCGTTGGACCAACGAAACCGATCCCAAAGACTCCTTCTGGCGTTCGATTACCAAGGACAACATCGCCACCTGGTATGGAAAGACCGCAGAAAGCCGCATCGCAGACCCCGCAGACGCTACACGCATTTTCAGTTGGCTCATCTGCCAGAGCTACGACGACCAAGGCAACGCCATCGTCTACCAGTACGCGGAAGAAAACTCGGACGGCGTGGATCTCTCGCAAGCCCACGAGAAAAACCGCACGCCCTCGGCCCGCTCGGCGAATCGCTACTTGAAGCGCATCCACTACGGCAATCGCCAGCCCAATCGCGATGCTGAGTGGAACGCCACCGATCCGTCGTTCCTCCCACATTCCACGTGGATGTTCGAAGTGGTCGTCGACTACGGGGATCACGACTTGGAGACGCCGCTGCCGGACGAACCAGGCAAGCAGTGGTCTGTGCGAAACGATCCGTTCTCACCCTATCGGGCCGGATTCGAAGTGCGTACCTACCGGCTGTGCCAGCGGGTCCTGATGTTTCATCACTTCCCCAGTGAAGAAGGTGTGGGTCAGGACTGCCTCGTTCGTTCCACCGACTTTACCTATTCCTACGAAAAGAATCCGGCCGACTCGCGCAATCCGATCTTCTCGTTCCTGCTCTCTGTGACCGAATCGGGTTACAAACGGCAACCAGGCGGCTATCTCAAGAAATCCCTGCCCCCACTGGAGTTTGAGTACACAGAGCCTGCGATCGACGAGACGCTTCACGAGATCGATTCCGAGAGTCTGGAAAACCTGCCCTACGGCTTGGACGGCGGCCATTATCAATGGGTCGATCTGGACGGCGAAGGCCTCTCCGGTGTCCTCACAGAACAGGCCGAGGGCTGGCTCTACAAGCGGAACCTGAGCCCGGTCAATACGCGACAGGAGAACGGCCGCGAGACCGTCGCCGCCCATTTCGCGCCCATCGAACGCGTTGCTCAAAAGCCCTCGCTCGCGGCCATCAGTAGCGGACGCCAACAGCTCCTGGATCTGGCCGGCGACGGCCAGGTGGATCTGGTCGAGCTTGAGGGGCCGACTCCCGGCTTCTACGAGCGTACCGAAGACGAGCGCTGGGAGGCCTTTGTGCCCTTCACCTCGCTGCCCAATCTCGTGTGGGACAATCCTAATCTCAAATTCGTCGATCTGACCGGTGACGGCCACGCCGATATTCTCATCAGCGACGATGAGGTCTTCTGCTGGCATCCGTCGCTCGCGGAAGCGGGCTTCGCTCCGCCCGAACGCGTGCGCAAGGCGCTGGACGAGGAAAAAGGACCGAAGCTCGTCCTGGCCGACGGCACCCAGTCCATCTACCTCTCCGACATGTCGGGCGATGGCTTGACCGATCTCGTGCGGATCCGCAACGGTGAGGTCTGCTATTGGCCTAATCTCGGCTATGGTCACTTTGGCGCCAAGGTGACGATGGACAATGCGCCCTGGTTCGATCGGTCGGAGCTTTTCGATCAACGCCGCATTCGCCTCGCCGATATCGACGGTTCCGGCGTCACCGACATCCTCTATCTCAGTCATCGCGGCGTCCAAGTGTATTTCAATCAATCGGGGAACCGTTGGAGCGCGCCCACCTACCTCACGGGCGTCCCCGCCACCGACAACGTCAAGAGCGTCACGGTCGTCGATCTGCTCGGCAATGGCACCGCTTGCCTGGTCTGGTCCTCGCCCCTGTCCAGCGATGTGCGTCAGCCCATGCGCTATCTCCATCTTATGGGCGGCCAGAAGCCACACTTGCTGGTCAACACGGTGAACAACCTCGGCGCGGAAACGCATGTGCAGTACGCACCTTCGACCAAGTTCTACCTCGCCGACAAGCTGGCCGGAAAACCATGGATCACGCGCTTGCCTTTCCCCGTGCACGTGGTCGAGCGCGTTGAAACGCTCGATCGCATCTCGGGCAATCGCTTTGTCACCCGCTACACCTACCATCACGGCTACTTCGACGGCCCCGAGCGCGAGTTCCGTGGCTTCGGCATGGCCGAACAGTTCGATACCGAACAATTCAGCTCCCTCGCCCCCATTGGGGGAGAGGGTGGGGGTGAGGGGGAAGCCACCAATATCGACGAAGCCTCGCATGTGCCGCCCGTGCTCACCCGCACCTGGTTCCACACCGGCCTCTATGTCGGTCGCGACCATGTTTCCAACTTCTTCGCCGGCCTGTTGAATGAAAGGGACGTCGGCGAGTATTACCGCGAGCCGGGCTTGACCGATGCACAAGCAAGACAGCTCCTCCTCGATGATACCGTGCTGCCCGACGGCTTGACGGCCGAGGAAGAGCGCGAAGCCTGCCGCGCACTGAAAGGATCGATGCTGCGCCAGGAGGTCTACGCCCTGGATGGCACCGAAGAGGAACAGCATCCTTACACGGTCGCCGAGCAGAACTTTACCGTCCGGCTTTTGCAGCCCCGCGCCGACAACCGCCACGCGGTGTTCCTCACCCATGCCCGAGAAGCCTTCAGCTATCACTACGAGCGCAATCCCGCCGACCCGCGCCTCTCCCACGCGCTGACGCTTGAGGTGGATGACTTCGGCGATGTGCTGAAGTCGGCCGTCGTTGGCTACGGCCGTCGCCAGCCCGACATGACCCTGCCGGCGGAAGACCAGGCCAAACAGACCGAAGTCCATATCACCTACACCGAAAACAGTGTTACCAATGCCATTGAGGCCACCGACGACTACCGCACGCCGCTGCCCTGCGAGTCGCGCACTTACGAGTTAACCGGTCTAACCCTGCCGGCGGATCAGAGCCGCTTTACCCTAGCCGAGATGCTGAGCGCCGGCACCGGCGCCGCATCCATTGACTACGAACAGAGCCCGACTGCAGGCGTGCTGCAGAAGCGATTGATCGAGCACGTACACACGCTCTATCGCCCCGATGACCTGGGCGCAGCCCAGAACGATCCGCTGGCGCTATTGCCATTGGGCACAGTGGAGCCGCTTGCCCTGCCGGGTGAAAGCTACAAGCTCGCCTTCACACCGGGCCTGTTGGATCAGGTTTACGTCCGCAGCGGCCAGAAGCTGCTGCCCGCGAATCCCGCTGATGTTCTCGAAGGCGGGGGCCCGGACCGGGGCGGCTACGTCGACCTGGATGGCGACGCCAACTGGTGGATCCCATCGGGGCACGTGTTCTTTTCACCAGGCAGCGCGGACACGCCCGCCCAGGAATTCGCCCATGCCCGGCAGCGCTTTTTCCTGCCGCACCGCTACCGCGATCCCTTCCATACGAGCCAGCTCAGCACCGAGACGGTCGTGAACTACGACGACCACACGCTGCTCGTGGTTGAGACACGCGATCCTCTCGGCAACACAGTCCACGCACAGAACGACTACCGGGTACTCGGCCCGCGTTTGATGACCGATCCGAACGGCAACCGCTCGGAGGTGGCGTTCGACGCGCTGGGCATGGTGGTTTCAACCGCCGTGAAAGGCAAGCCCGGGCAGAACCTCGGCGATCTGCTGGAAGACTTCCATCCCGATCCGCCGCTTGCGGCGCTGCAAGCCTTTGTCGCGGATCCGCGCGGGCAGGCGGCCTCCCTGCTGGGCAAAGCGACGACACGGATTGTCTACGACCTCGAGCGCTACCCACGGAGCGGCCAGCCGCCTTTCGCCGCCACGCTGGCACGGGAGACGCACTTCGCCGACCCCGGCGGCGCACAGACGAAGATCCAGGTCAGCTTCTCTTACTCCGACGGCTTCGGCCGCGAGATCCAGAAGAAGATCCAGGCCGAAGGTGGCGACGCGCCGCAACGCGGCCCCGACGTGACGCTCCCCAGCGGCGATGTGCAGCCCGGCGCGCTAGTGCACGACGCCAACGGCAAACCCGTGCAAGCCGACACACCGCAGCGTTGGGTCGGCAGGGGGCGCACGGCGTTCAACAACAAAGGCAAGCCGGTCCGGCAATACGAGCCCTTCTTCAGCGCTACCCATCTTTACGAAGAAGAGCGGGAGATGACGGACACTGGCGTCAGCCCCATCCTGTTCTACGATCCGGTCGAGCGGGTCGTGGCGACGCTGCATCCCAACCACACATGGGAAAAAGTCGTCTTCGATCCATGGCAACAGACGACGTATGACGTCAACGACACGGTCACGGGTAACCCCAAGACAGACGATGACGTCAAGGGGTTCTTCACCCGCTTGCCGGATGCCGAATACCTACCCACCTGGCATGAGGCGCGGAAGGACGGTCAACTGGGTCCACATGCACAGGCGGCTGCGGAAAAGGCAGCGGACCACGCAGACACACCCACCGTCGCCCATGCCGACTCGCTGGGGCGAACCTTCCTCACCATCGGCCACAACCGCTTCGAACGCAACGGCGCCCTCATCGAGGAGAAATATCCGGCGCGTGTTGTACTCGACATCGAGGGCAACAAACGGCAGGTGATCGACGCTCTCAATCGTATCGTGATGCGCTATGACTACGACGTGCTGGGTACCATCATCCATCAGATAAACCTGGAGGCGGGCGAACGATGGACTTTGAACGACGCGACCGGCAACCCAATACGCGGGTTCGACAGCCGAGGTCATGGCTCTCGCTCGGAATATGACCCACTGCGCCGCCCCCTACGCACCTTCGTCACTGGCGCGGACCTGGATGATCCGGCGCGCACGTTGTTGACAGGCCGCATGGTGTACGGCGAGCAGCACCCCGCGGCGACTGCGCTCAACCTGCGCGGGAGCGTCTACCTAGCGCTCGACCAGGCGGGTGCGGCCTTCAACGAAGCACACGACTTTAAGGGCAATCGGCTGGTTGGGTCTCGCCGCCCGGCAGCGGATTATAAGCACGCGGCAGAGTGGGCGGCGGTTGATGCCGCTTTGCCGCCGGGTGGCGTGGGGCAACTCGATGGGGCCGCGCTGCAACAGGCCCTCGCGCCGCTGGTGGAGGACGAGACGTTCACCAGTCGCACGGTTTACGACGCGCTCAGTCGATCTGTGCAGGCCATCACGCCGCACAGTGACCGGCAAGGAACGAAGGTCAACGTGGTCCAGCCGATCTTTAACGAGGCAAACCTGCTGGAGCGGGTCAATGTTTGGCTCAATTTGGACGACGAGCCTAACGTGTTGCTCAACCCTGCCACAGCTACCCTCGCGGCGGTTAGGGACTTGGACTATGACGTCAAGGGCCAGCGAATGCTGATCGAATATGGCAACGGCGTGCGGACGACCTATGAGTACGACCCGCTCACCTTCCGCTTGCGTCACCTCCTCACGATGCGTAGCGGCGAGGCTCTGCAAGAGCTGCAATACACTTACGATCCGTCCGGCAACATCACGCACATTCAAGACGACGCGCAGCAGACGGTGTTTTTCGACAACCAGGTCGTCGAACCGAGCAGCGACTACACCTACGACGCTATCTACCGCCTGATCGAGGCAAGTGGACGCGAACACTTGGGCCAAGCGGGCAGCAGGCCCACGCCGCCCGACGCCTTCAACAGCTTCCACAGCGGTCTGCCCCATCCGGGGGACGCGGCGGCGATGGGCAGGTACACCGAACGTTACGAGTACGACTTTGTGGGCAATTTCCAGGCGATGAAGCACTTCAGCAGCAATCCGGCGCTGGCAGGTTGGACTCGAACCTACCACTATGACGAAGAAAGCCTGATCGAACCCGGCAAGGTGAGCAACCGCCTGACCAGCACGACTATCGGTGGTGTGAGCGAGATCAACAGCCAGGATGGCGATGGCTACGACGCGCATGGCAACATGCTGAAGATGGCCCACCTGCCGACAATGGAGTGGGACTACCGCGATCAGCTCCAGGCCACCTCGCAGCAGGTGCGTAACGGCGGCACGCCTGAGACAACCTACTACACATATGATGGGGCGGGGCAGCGCGTCCGCAAGATCACGGAGCGCCAGGCTGGGCCGGGCGAAACCCCGACTATTAAGGAAGAGCGCATCTACCTGGGCGGCTTTGAGATCTTCCGCCAATACACGGGCGACGGCAGCGCGATCACGCTGGAGCGCGAGACGCTCCACATTATGGACGACCAGCAGCGCATCGCCATGCTTGAGACAAAGACGATTGATAACCAATCTCCGATCGCCAATTTGCAACCTTTAGTGCGCTTCCAGTTGGACAACCACCTCGGCTCGGCCAGCCTGGAGCTTGACGGCGCTGGGCAGATCATCTCGTATGAGGAGTATTTCCCTTATGGTAGCACGTCGTACCAGGCGGTGCGTACTGATATCGAAGTGCCAGCGAAACGGTATCGGTATACGGGGATGGAACGGGATGAAGAGAACAGTCTGAACTATCACGGGGCAAGGTATTACGCGCCCTGGTTGGGACGCTGGGTGAGCGCTGACCCTGACGGTATCATAGATGGTCTCTGCCTCTATCAATATGTCCGGAGCAACCCAATTATCCTGTATGACCCTTCCGGAACCAACGGTGAACCGCTGCCAGGGTTGATATCGAACGATCCCCGCATAGGTGGTCTTTGGGAGAAGGCAGTCGTCGAGACGCTTGGGCCAGGTCTCAAGGCTAATACTTACGCAGATGTGGTGAAGGCCTTCAAGACGGAAGTTGGGGCGAGGATGCTAGAGCACGGAGGCTCTTTGGGGTCGAATCGGCGGAAGGGAACAGCAATCAACTACGCCAGGGAAAGCTACTCCAAAGTGCGGAGTGCTTTTGGCAAGCTGGCGAAGCAAGCGGGCGTTTCGTTTGATAATAAACAACTTCATCACATTTTTGACCACCTCGCTACAAACCCCTGGGAGGCGCTAAATACCACTAACCTCCAAAGTGTGTCGGGACATGCCGCCAAAGCCGGCACGGGGCATAACTTCGCTCACAAGGTAGATGACGCTCGGAAGGCAGGTTCGAAGACTCCGGCTCGTGACGTTTACGTTGACGAAGTGAGAGCCGGAAGGACGCCAGACGTGCCTGAGTTATCCCCTGGCATCCGCGATGAAGCGCTCAAGAACAATACAGGAAGTACAGGGTCCCATTCGTCGAAACGAGCCGTATCGTCGCATCCTGATGTGCCGTCCACGAGGCGGCTTCCGACTGATCCCTGGGGAGGCATGGGCTTGGCGAAGAAGGCTGGAAAAGTCGTCACCGGGGCAGGCATTGCACTTGGCCTTGAATCGGCGGGAGAAAACTTGAAAGAGGGGAACTATATCTCGGCTGTCCTAGACTTGGTCGGCCTAATTCCAGGTATTGGCGATCTTGTGGACTTGACAAGGTTAGGGTACGCCCTGATCGACAGGCCACTCAATCGGACTGGTGCCTATAATCGAGAACACTCGCTTGGCGCAGACCAGTCCATAATGAAGGGTATGGGCGGATGTCAGCGGTGCCACACGACAAAGTCTGTGGACGAATGGACGAAAACCACCGCCGCAGGCAAGACTTTCCTGATGATGCACGGTTCAGCAGCGAACCCAGTGAATGACCTTGCGTATGACACCGCAGTCAAGGCGTACTTCCAAAGCTCAGAACGATAGGGAATGACTTTTGCCGTAGCCCGCGTAGGGTGGATAAATTGTAGCCCGCGTAGGGTGGATAAATTGTAGGTGGATTAGCGAAGCGTAATCCACCAATCGTAATCCGCCGAATGGAAACGGGCCATCGATTCGACGGATAACAACGTGGATCGACTGGACATGAAAAAGCCCGCGTAAGGCGGAACCGCTCGGCGGGTTCCGCCGTATGGGAACCATGAAATGGGTTCCGCCGGATGGGAACGGGCCACGACACCGGATGATTTCGCTGCAGCTGATGCGATGGTTGAGGATTGGATGTCGGGTGTTTAGGCATCGTGATTGGCGGATCGCCTGTCGGCATCCGCCCTACGGTAGGATGGAGGTTTATGCCGGATTATCGGAGGTATCGGGTGCCGGGCGGCACCTATTTCTTCACCGTGAATCTCTTGGAGCGGCGGCGGACGCTGGTGCGGCATATCGGTGCGCTGCGCGAGGCGGTGCGAGTGACTCGGCGGGAACAGCCGTTTCATATCGACGCCTGGGTGGTTTTGCCCGACCACAGGCGATTGCGCCTACCTTATGCGCTGGCGGAACTGAACCCGCGTAACCCGCGTAAGGCGGAACCGCCCTGCGGGTTCCGCCGAATGCAACCGGAGACATATTGCCGATGGGTCGCGCGGTGTTGATTTGGATTTGGATGGATTCCCATCACGTGACCTGGGTCGATACGGGTGTTTGGCGGATCACCCTTCGGGCATCCGCCCTACGATTGGCATGGAGCTTTATGCCGGACTACCGACGTTTTCGGGTGCCGGGCGGCACTTATTTCTTCACGGTGAACCTGTTGGAGCGGCGGCGGGATACGCTGGTGAGGCATATCGATACGCTACGCGCTGCGGTGCGCGTGACACGGAGGGAGCGGCCGTTTCATATTGACGCTTGGGTGGTCTTGCCCGACCACATGCATTGCGTCTGGACCTTGCCGCCGGGAGATGACGATTTCTCCAATCGCTGGAAGGCGATCAAGATACGCTTCGTGCAGGCGCTTCCCCGCACCGAGCGGCGCTCGAAGGTCCGGATGGCGAAGGGAGAGCGCGGCGTATGGCAGCGGCGCTTCTGGGAACACGTGATCCGTGACGAGGCCGATTACGCCCGGCATGTTGATTACGTACATTGGAATCCCATGAAGCATGGGTTGGTGCGGCGACTGGTGGATTGGCCTCATTCCTCGTTCCACCGCTACGTTCGCCTGGGTGTGCTGCCGGTCGATTGGGCCGGTGGCGTCGAGGCCTTGCCAAACGGAATGAATGAAGACTGAATTAGGTGTGCGCTGCGCACGCTGGAATCAGGGCTTATAAACTCTGCTGCGATGGGCAATCGCATGAATCGTCATTGACTGCTGAGCCGAATCGGTCGTGTAAAGTACACGCCAGTCACCGACGCGGAGCTTGAACAGACTCGCAAAGGGGCCTGTCAGCGTCTCCGGTTGGATTTGATCGAAATGCTCGGCAAGCCATTGGATCTTTTCAGCTATGCGTCTGGCGATTGGGGCATCAAGGCGGGAGAGAACCTCAAGCGCTTGAGGCGTGAACTGAACCTGATAGGTCAAGCGAGATTCAGTCTGCTTTTCACTTCCTCGAACGGAATCCGGTCGAAGGAGCCCAGGGACGATTGGAGCCGTGCCTGGATCTCGCCGGTAAGCTCCAGCCCCTTATCAGGATCAGCGATGATGTCCTGTAACTCTTCATGCACGACTTTTCTGATCAGTGCTTGTAGTTCATCAACCGTGAGATCGGCGACTTTCATGCGGTTACCTCTTTATGTACGGAACAGGTGGGGATGCCCTCTTATTATATCGGAGGGTGTCGGATCAAAGAAGAGAATGATGGTGCAAGCCCATGTTGGTCGGGGAGGCACGAACCCAACATTGTGCGGCGGTGGAGTTTACGTTGGGGTTCTAAGCGGGGAAATCTCCCACGGTCGGCCCGACGGGCAAGCATCATGTACGGCCTCGATGCCGCTCTTCGTAGCGTCGATCCCAAATGGCAAAACGGGTTAGTTAGCGCCACTCGCTCGGCTAATTGCTCGACGACCGTTTCAGGATCGGTCATGGCCAATAAGAGGCAAGCACGCCGTGCCACTCGTTGTTCAGGCCGACCATCGCGAAGCAAACTTTCAGGTTCTTGCCGGTCTGCCCGCGACAATTCGATCAAATGTGGAGGGTGTCTACTCATACGCTGATATCTCCCTTGCGGTGAGTATGTGAGGAAGTACACGACCACGTTGAATTACTTATCAAACAGTCCACTAGTGCATAAGCTCGCACGATCGTCTCCATGGCGCTGGTAATATTTCACAAGAAAAACGTGTTTTTTTCACAGACTTGGTGCAGGAGCATGGGCACAATGTTCATTGAATTTGAGAATTTGATTGTGTTGGGGTTGGCATTGCTTACCCCCTAACCTACCGGGCTTAGCCGCTGGAGCAACTGCTGATCATAGTCTGATCAGTCCTATACCAGAAGTATGTATCAGACCAACCTTAACAGGAAGGAGGAATCGAAATGAACGAAGCGACAGGAATGGAGCGCGTAGCAATGGAAAGAGAAGGAGTAGCCAAAATGGGTTATGAAAGACCGATGGAGTACGGTCGATTGATGCCAAGGATGAGAAACAACAGAGAGAAACTCCCATGGAGCCAGGAGATCTGGAACCGTATCGATCAGGCCGTTCACAAAGAGTGCCAGCGAACCAAGGTAGCCAGGCAATTCCTTCCGCTGTATGGGCCTGTAGCAGCGGGTCAAACGACAGTCCATTCGGACACCGTCGTGATCAATGGGAACGTGATCAATGGGAATGGGCAATCGTTGAGCGTCGATGAAACGGCAACAACGCCTCTTGTTGAGATTTTAGCTGATTTCATATTGACGGCACAGCAGGTCGATCGCGAGGAGGAATTGATGACGGCCGTGACCTTGGCAACCCGTGCCGCCAATCTTATCGCACAAGCCGAAGATGTGTTGATCTTTCAGGGACAGACGGCGGTTGAAGCGGGTACTGAGCAGCATCCTTTGTTTAAGGATGGGAAGGTTCGCCTTCTATCCGGAAATGCCGGCACAGGGCTGTTGGGCGGCCTTCCCACTAACCAGGTCATTGAAGTGCCGCCTATTGTTGCTAAGCCACTGAGATTTGGGGAGAAGACATTTGAAGCGGTTGCTGCGGCGTATTCCCGTCTCCAAAGTGGCGATGAACTGGAACAAGCGCATTACGGCCCCTATGCGTTGGTACTTCAATTCGTAGAATACGCCGATAGCTATGCGCCGGTGCTGACGAACCAAGCAGCACTGGCGAATACATTGGCTATAACCGCAGATCGTATCAAGCCTCTCGTTACAGCCGGGTTCTACGGAACAGGCACCGTGCCTGCCTTAACCGGGCTTCTCGTTTCCCTTGGAGGGAACACTATGGACTTAGTGGTAGGAATGGACGTGACCACGTCATTTTTGCAGGAGGATCCTGACGGGCGGTATCGGTTGCGAGTCTGGGAACGTTTTGCGCTGAGACGGAAGGATTCATCGGCGATTATAAGACTGAAGTTTCTAGACCAGGTCCCATGAAGGCTAGACGACGTCGGAGCGACACGGAACGCGAAGCGTCAGAGCAACAAGGGTGTTGCCGGCCAGCGCAGGACGGGAATGGCCAGGGAGGGCCATACCTTGGGACCGAGGAGTCGAAAGATGGATGTTCCAAATCCAGAATTCATGACGGCATGTGGGACGTCCTGCGTCCTGATGCTGGCACTCTCCCGTATCAAGTACGAGCAGGCTCTGCCGGCATGACTCTGAATCCAAGGAAATGGAATTGTGAAGTGGATCTGTTCAACAAATTGCACGTACGTATCTGGGCGAGAGATGGCTAAAAAAGGGATGGCTCGATAAGCGACCCAGCAAAGAGGTGTGCAGCGCGAGTTGCACTTCAAGTGAATAACCCGACTGGCGCTGCCAGGTAAGGCCTCTGTTTATGTGGTTTCGCAGCAAGCACGACAATAAGGAGGTGTATCATGCATTTTGAGCATGAAGGTAGATCCCTGTGGTATGGGACGCCCGACGCGCCCGCCCCAGAGGAGTCCGTTCAGGGGGGCACCGAAATCGCCATCACGATCGGCGTAAGCCCGGTGGATGCGAGCAACTACGTTGAACTGCTCTACCGTGTTGATCAGGGTCCGACGGAAATGGTGGCCGCCAGATGGGTGCAGAATGATCCCTCCGGCAAGGCGCAATATTTCCGCGCCCGTCTTCCCGCCTTTCGTGCCGGTGATACAGTGGGGTATATCCCTATCTGTAGCTGGGCAGGGCGTCAGGTCCCATCTCCGGACCAAGCGCGGCAATTTGCCTCATCCATTCGCGTCACCGACGCTCAGGCCAAGTCACCTCAAGATCTGAAACTGAGAGCCAGCGATTCCGGCGACGAGGTTGCTCGTCTGCATGAAAGACTCGCACCAAGGCTGCCACCAGGTGAGGACCCAGGACCCGAGCCTGAACCAGAGCCAGAGCCAGAACCCGGACCGGGGCCAGGGCCAGGGCCAGGGCCAGGGCCAGGGCCGGGACCGATCAGTCTCGTCGAAGGGCGTATTTTTCTTGACCATGGCGTGCCTGCCGGAGGAGTTACTGTCCGCCTGTACAGTCTTGGATTCGGCGCGGACACGCGGCTCGGCGAAATCACGACGGATGCTCAAGGAGGTTACGTGCTGCCTTACAACACCGGCGGCAAGGCGGCAAATATCGAAGTACGTGTCCTGGACACCCAGGGCAAGGAAATCTCGCTCTCGGCCCCGAAGTTCAACGCTGGCAAACATGAAGTGCTCAATCTTGTGGCTCCGGCGAGCGTCCAGCCGCTGGCGCCGGAATACCAGCGACTCAGCGGCGACCTCGGGCAACTCGGCGATCTTGCCAAAGCCCAGGAAAGCGCCGAGCGCCAAGACCTCACCCTTCTGCACCAGGCTACCGGCTGGGACGCTCGCCTGATCGCCCTCGCGGCCACCGCAACCAAGCTCAGCACCGAGACCGAAACCGGCATTCCCCATGATGCCCTATACGGCCTTTTCCGCGCCGGCTTGCCTACTAACAAGCAGCAGCTTGCTTTTGTCAGCGTGGCGGCTGTGGAAAAAGCTTTGAATAAGGCAAAGGAAGTGGGCATCGTAAGCCTCAGCGATCAGCAGATCGCCGGAGCGAAGGCCGCCTTTGAAACATTCGCCCGGACCACCCGGCTCGCGGCGAGAGCCCCCGGCGCATTGTCGAGTTTCGAGGTCTTGCTCAGCAATGCAGGGCCGACCGAGACCGCAAAATTGACCGTCCCCGAAAAAAATATCTTCGCGGACCTTTACTTTGCCCACCGAGGCACGGCTGCCGAACTATGGCAGCAGGCTAGCGAAAACGGCATTCCCGAGGTGAAAATCAACGGACTGCGGCTGCAAGGCAAGCTGGCCTACCTGACCCACAACAACGCAAACCTCGCCGACTCGCTTCAACAAGAAATCGGCTCGGCGGAAAGCCTGGCACAGTTGGCGGACAAGGATCTGTACAGCGCAGAGGCGTGGAAAACCCGCCTCAACAGCTTGGCAAACAACAATGAGGACGTGCTGAAGACCATTATTCCCCCCGCATACGCAGACGAGAAAACAGCCGACCGCCTCGAGGCCTATGCTGCCGACCTCGCCCGTAAAGTGCGCCTGAGCGTCCCGACCCAAGTGGTAGGACGCATGATCGAGAAAGACGAATTGCGACTCGGCGACAACCATGCTGCTATGAAAGCACCCGTCCGCACGTTCCTCAAGAACGCCCAAGGATTGGATTTCGAATTGGGACGGACCCCGTTGGGTGCGTTCATCAAGCAAAACCAGGAACTCTTCCAGGGCATCGCCGCCGATAAGGTCAAAGACGCGATGCAGAGCGTTAAAACGCTCCACCGGCTTTATCAGATCACCCCGACGGACGAATCGCTACAAGTCCTTTTCGATCAGGGCTTCAAGTCGGCCAATGATGTCGTAGCGTTCCCTTATGAGGGTTTCCTAGATCGTTTCGGCCCTTTGTTCCCGTCGCGAGAAGAGGCGCGGCTCGTATACCGCAAGGCCCAACAGGTCAGTGTCGTCACCCACAACTTTTTCGCCATCGACAAGCAGCTAGACAGCGCTCCGCCTATGCACGCCCTGTCCGCGCCGGCTGCGGTTCGGGAAAGCGCGAAAAACGAGCTGATCAAGCATTTTCCGACGATGGAGTCGCTGTTCGGCTCGCTTGACTTCTGCGAGTGCGAACACTGCCGCTCGGTGCTGAGTCCGGCCGCCTATTTTATGGACTTGCTTAAGTTTCTCGATGCCGATGAGCTGGTGTGGAAAAACTTCCTGGAGGACTGGACAGAGAAGCACCATGGAAAAGCCTACGACGGACCCGAGTACAACTTCAAGAATCCTTACACCGCCCTCATTGAGCGACGCCCCGATCTCCCGCACCTGGCACTCACCTGCGAGAACACCCAGACGGCCCTGCCGTACATCGATCTGATCAACGAGATACTCGAATACTACGTGGCCTTCGACAAACCTGCGGACCGCGCCTATGATACTGGTGCTGCATCAACACCCGAGCTGCTCGCCGAACCGCAAAACGTCCTCCCCGAGGCCTATCGCAAGCTCAAGGACGCTCGTTACCCGCTCACGCTGCCTTTTGGTCTCTGGCTCGAAACCGTCCGCGAGTTTTTCGGCCATTTCGAGACGCCGCTGCGGCAGGTGTTGGAGGCGTTCCGACCGACCGACGAACTGTCTGCACCGACGCAACCCTACGACAGAGCAGCGATCTTCGGCGAATACCTCGGCGCTTCACCTTCCGAGCACGCTATCCTTACCGATCAAAACCCATTGGCAAAGTGGTATGAGCTCTACGGATACGTGTCGGAGGCTAAAGCCTTGACCGCTGCCATAGACGAGGACACGGGGCAGCGTACCGATCTCAACTCCGCCAAAGCGCTGTCCCGGCGATTGGGTGTCAGTTACAAAGAACTTGTCGATCTGGTGCGCACCGGTTTCGTCAATCCCAAGCTTGACACGCTTGCCGTCCTTCGAAAACTTGAGGTGGATGTGGACGATGTACTCCGATACAAGAAACATCCACAGTATCAGGCGTTCACTGCTGAAGAACAGGCGGCTTTTGAACAACGCCTCGATGATCTGACTGAAATGTTCAAGGCGTCCGGGTTCAACGCCAAAACATGGCTTGACACAGCCTGGCAGAATGGTGACTTCAACCAAGTCCTCGCCCTCGCTGATCCCAATACAGCCTGTAATTTCGATCAGACCATTCTCCGATACGCTAACGGCGATCCTGCCGACGCCTTGGTCTTTCTCAAGATCAATCTTTTTGTCCGCCTGTGGAAGAAACTCGACTGGACCATCGAGGAGACCGACCGGGCGCTCCAGGTCTTCGTGCCCAAGAATTTGCTGCAGAACCTGACGGGGGCAAATCTCGGCGAGGCCCTCAAAACCGCCTTGATTTACTTCGCCCACCTCAAAGCTCTCGACGAGAAGGTCAAGATTGGCAAGAGCAGCCTTCTGAAACTCCTCACGCTCTGGTCAAATCTGTCCACGACGGGTAAGAACCCGCTCTACGCGCAGCTTTTCCTCACCCGGAGCGTGCTGAAAAACAACCCTGTGTTCGACGACCCGCTGGGCAACTACCTGTCGAAAGCGGGCCTCCTGGTCACGGATCATGTGCTTGCCCTGCAAGGGGCGCTGAATCTGACGGCCGCTGAGATCGGACTCATCTTCGCCGACGCCGGGAAAGACCTCGCGACCGCGGAGCTTTCCCTGGACAATGTTTCTTTGCTCTATCGGTACGGGCTGCTCGCGAAAGCGCTGAAACTATCCGTGCGCGACCTGATTGCTCTGAAGGGGTTATCAGGGCTCGATCCGTTTAAAGCGCTCAAACCAGACCCTATAACAGCCCTTGCCGACGACCATCCGTTCACGCAAACCCTCCAATTTGTCGAAGTCGTGCAAAAAGTCAAGGATAGCGGCTTCGCGGTAGAAGACCTGGACTACGTGCTGCGCCACCGCTTCGATCCGGCTGGCAGGTATCGCTCAAGCACTGACGTTCCGCTGGCGCTGGTGAAGTCACTCGCCGCCGAAATCCGGCGGATCCAGACCGAGCACGCCATTCTCGATGACACCACGACTTTTACCGATGATGTGCTGCGGCAAAAGCTCGCTCTGGTGCTGCTATCGGGCATCGCGGAAACCTTCTTCGCCATGTGGGCGGGCACTAAGGAATACGAAGTCGCATATCCCGACCCTGTATCGTCATCCAACAGACTGGATCCAGAAATGTTTGCGATGGAACCCGCCATACGCGTCACCTATGACGTGGTGCGACAAGTGCAGCGCCTCACTTTCCGGGGCGTGCTGGTCGATTCAAAGAAAGCGCAGCTCAAAACGGATTTTCCGGACCCAGTAGTAGCGGCGCTGCTCGATGCCGCGCAAAAGCAGGCACAGGATTTCTTCAAAAAGTATCTGCAAAAAGCCACCATTGGAACTCAGCCCGTCGGTTTTCTTGAGGCCGCCGACTACGACCTGCTGTTTACTCCTGTTTCCGGCGAGTTGACTGACCCCCAAAAACAGGATGAACTGCGCATGAAGCGGAAAAGGTTGGCGAAAGCCCTTCTGCCGTTCTTGCAGCAAAGACTCATCGGCCAACTGGTCGTGCAAACCCTGGCGGCCGATCTCGCCGCAGACCCGGCGCTTACCGAAGCACTGCTGTTCAATCTGGTCAACGACCCCAGCCAACCTGGAGAGCCGCTTTTCGAAGCCCTAGCCGCCGCTGGGCAAAGCGGTATCAGCGTAGCGTACTTCGCTTCGATCGACGGAACGGGTGTTCCGATCGACACGAAGACTGTCATCGCTATCGAGACCAAGGATAAACCTGCCGGGGCGAACAGTGCCCGCTTCGAGGGCTATTTCGAAGTTTCCACCTCCGGCGCCTACCGTTTCTTCGCCGTGTTCGGGAAGAAGGACGTTGATGCAGAATTTAGTCTGGCGCATTTGCCCGACCCGCTCCTGCGGGGCAAAGCTGTCGATGACGACAGTGAAATTAGCCAGTACGCCGAACTGAAAGCGGGAGTGCCGTACCGCTTCACGTTCGAAGCGCGCAACCTCGGCGGCGGTGATGTGTCCCTGCTCGTACAAGGCGAGAATCTGCCCAAAGACAACCTCGCCCGGCTGATGCTCTACCCCGAGGAAGCCGTCCAACGCGTTCGCCGTGCACGCGTGTTGCTCGCAAAAACGATTCAGGTCGTGCAGGGGCTGGGTCTGAGCGAACGGGAGGTGCGGCACCTGCTGACCCACGCCATCGATTTTGACAACCTCGACTTGAGCAAGCTGCCCACACAAGAAGCCGACGATTCGCCCTCTGGGGCAACTATGCTTTTCGGGCAGTTCCTCCGCCTGACCGACTATGCCCATCTGAAACGCGATCTCGCTGGAGGCACGGACGATTTCGTCGGTGTCTTCGAGAACGCCCGGCGCACCCATCCGGCATCTGCTGACGCGAACCAGGCGAAGACTATCCTCTTTAATGATCTTTGCCAGCGCTTAGCCGATATCACGCGGCGTGAGGTCGCGAACGTTCGGGCAGCGGCCCAACACCTGGGCTTTGCCGCACGGTCCGCTATGGCTGGCAATGAGCTTCGGGTGGAGGCCCCTGATTTCTTCCAGGAAAAAGGCATCTGGCGGCTTTGCGAGATTCTACAGGTCGTAGAAAAGCTCGGGGTTCCCATCGAGGCAATAGCGCGCTGGACAGAAATAGTCAGCACGACACATACGCCCGAAGAAAGATTCGATATCGCTCGCGACCTCAGAAACACAGTCAAGGCCCGTTACGAGCCGGAAAACTGGCAACGCATTGCCCAGCCCATCTTCGATAAGCTGCGCCAGCGAAGCCGAGATGCCCTGGTCGCCTATATCATGCACAAGCATGACTTCGAGCGCATCGAGCAGCTTTTCGAGTATTTCCTGATCGATCCCGGGATGGAGCCGATCGTGCAAACCTCGCGGCTGAGGCTAGCGATTTCCTCAGTACAACTGTTCATCCAGCGCTGCCTATTGAATTTAGAACCGCAGGTGCATCCGTCGGTGATCAACTCGCAGCACTGGCAATGGATGAAGCGCTATCGCGTGTGGGAAGCCAACCGAAAGATCTTCCTCTTCCCAGAAAACTGGCTCGAACCGGAGTTCCGCGACGACAAGACGCACCTCTTCCAGGAACTGGAAAGCGCCCTGCTGCAAGGCGATGTTTCTAACGATCTCGTGGAAGACGCATTTTTTAATTATCTGAAAAAGCTTGATGAGCTCGCCCGGCTGGAGATCGTGACGATGTACTGCGAGGAGAAAACGGATCCGGCGTCAAACACTCTGCATGTTATCGGACGGACATACAACCTACCTCATAAGTACTTCTATCGCCGCTACGCCCACCAGATGTGGACCCCATGGGAGCCGGTGACCGCCGAAATCGAAGGCGACCATATCGCAGCAGTGGTTTGGCGGGAGCGGCTACATCTGTTCTGGGTAACGTTTTTGGAGAAGGCCAAACAGGATACCAACGCAAAAACTATTGACCCAACCAAGCCGGTAACGATTCAAACTGTGGTTCCAAAGGAAGTCGAAGTCCAGTTGAATTGGGCCGATTACTTCCAGGCACAATGGACCACGCGGCAGTCGAGCGGCTTTATCAAGCCGTATCCTAGCGTAACGGTGGATAGCAGCTTCGACAGCCGCGAGGTGTTCATGCACGTCTCCAAAGAGCCCGAAGGCGAGGAAGAGCAGGCAGTCAAAATCCACCTTCATTTCGAAAAGAGGATCGTCGGAGGCCTTCTCCGAGCGGTACTCATGAGGCAAATCCGAGATGAAAATGGAACCTCTGATGGAGGTGGATGGGATCCACCTCCGCCATGGGATCCACCTCCGCCATGGGATCCACCTCCGCCATGGGATGGCGGATATGTGCCACGGGATATCGCCTTTCGGTTGGTGAGCAAGAACAGCCCGCCGCAAGTCGTGAATGGCGACCGTCCGCAACCGCCACCCTATGCGACGAGCGACAAAGGAACGCTCCAAGTCAGCTTTGTGGAACGAATCGCAACCGAAGATGGTAAGCCGCCCCAACCCCAGGAAGTTCACAAAGATATCCTACAACAAGGCAGCAATTACTCCTTGTTGACCTGCGCTAACCTATCTGGGTCCCTTACAGCCGAAATCGAGGCGCTGATCAGGCCATTTTTCTACCAGGACAACCAGCACACCTTCTTCGTCGAACCCTCGCTGACCGAGACCACCATTGAACAGTGGGAGACGTGGGTTATTCCCATCCCGCTGCCCGACCCGATGCTGGACCATGACGATTGGTGGAAGAACATCCCCATTGAGCCCATGGTGCCGGCGCAGCCCTTCCCGATTGACCCGATTGGCTCGACGGCCCGCTTCAAGGTTAAGCCCAAAGGGGACTGGGTCATCAATCCCGTTACGGTGTTCCAATTCGACGGGCACTTCGTCGGCCGGGGCGGCGGACTCGGGGTCGCGGCGTCCGCAACGATCGGCGTCGGCGGGGTGGCTGGCGGTGGCGTGCTTGTCACCTCCGATGGAAACAGGGCTATACAGGGCAATCTCACGGTTAACGCCGGGGGGCTTAACGTGGTGGGCGGCGGCGGGCTGAATTCGGTTATGCGGGAAAACTTGAATGTCGGGGGCGGACTGAACCGAGACCGAAATTTGCCCGGCGGTCCTAGGACCCGTCGTTCCTTCAACCGTTAAGCCTAACGGAGACCTTTCGCCATGGCCTATACACCTCCAACCAAATTTCACGGCTACCTCGACGCCAAGGCTCGCACCTACCAGGTGTACAAACCGGACCAGGGCTAGACCACTACGACCGTCGAGAAACACATCACCATCCAGGAGCGGACACTCAGTTATCGGTTTTACCCGCATTTTCACCCTTACGCGGCGGAACTGGTCAGACGGTTGATCGAAGGCTCCGTACGTGGCTTGCAGACGGTGGATACCGAGTACCGGAAATACGATGACGGCACGTTGGTACCCATCGGGACGTTGGCAACCCTCCCAGACGGCACGCGGGTAACGCTCCCCGACGGCACGCAGATAACACTTCCCGATGGCGCGCAGGTGCCATTTCCCAATGGCACATCGCTAGACCTGCCCAGCGGCGCGGTGTTAATTCTTCTCGGAGGTAGAGGCTTTTATGAAATTGGTATAATAATTGGCTCCGGTCTCCAGGTGAAAATCCCAGAGGGCGCACGGAAAACGCTCACCAACGACACGCAGATAACAGGCCCTGATGGGAGGTCAAGGACTATCCCAAGCGGCACGTCGGTAGCTCTCCAAATAGGGGGCAGGCCGAGACCCGTGCTCTACGAGGAAATTTTTTCCTCCATTCGCTACAGCCCCTCCGATCTGGTGCAGCGACCCTATCCGGTTAAGGATCTCGACTTTACCCCGAGCGCCGCATATGGCGTGTACAACTGGGAACTGTTCTTCCACGTACCGATCATCGTCGCGACTCACCTAAGCAAGAACCAGCGCTTCGAGGAGGCGATGCGTTGGTTTCACTACATTTTCGATCCAACCGACGATAGCGACGGTCCCACCCCAGAACGGTTCTGGAAGGTGAAGCCATTCCAATACACCGATGTTAAACTGATCGAGGAAACGCTCGTCAACCTCTCCCCCGGCGCTGACCCCGTGCTGCGCCAAGAGACCATCAACAGCATCGAGGCATGGAAAGACTTACCTTTCCGCCCGCACGTCGTGGCCCGCTATCGGCCGACAGCGTATATGTTCAAAACGGTCATGGCCTATCTGGACAACCTCATCGACTGGGGCGACTCCTTGTTCCGGCAGGACACGGGCGAAAGCATCAACGAGGCGACACAACTTTACGTGCTCGCCGCCAACATCCTGGGCGCGCGCCCGCAAGCGGTGCCGAAGAAAGGCTCGGTGCGGCCGCAGACCTATGCTGGCTTGAGGAAAGATCTTGACGAGTTCGGCAATGCGTTGGTCGAGTTGGAAGTCGACATCCCTTTTGATCTCTTGCCGCACCCAACCGAAGCCGCTGCGAACGATCAACTTAACGCGCTAAATAGTATCGGGAAGGCCCTCTACTTCTGCGTGCCGCGCAACGACAAGCTGCTGAGTTACTGGGATACGGTGGCAGACCGCCTGTTCAAGATACGCAATAGCCTGAATATCCAGGGCATCTTCCGTCAACTCGCGCTGTTCGAGCCACCCATCGATCCCGCCTTGCTGGCGCGCGCGGCAGCGGCCGGACTGGATGTGGGCGCTATCGTGACCGGTCTCAATCAGCCGCTGCCGCTGGTGCGCTTTCAGCTTCTGGTGCAAAAGGCCGCCGAAATCTGCCAGGAAGTCAAATCGCTGGGCAACAACCTGCTCTCCGCGATGGAGAAGGAAGACGGCGAAGCGATGGCCATCCTGCGCGCCAAGCACGAACGCGTGGTTATGGAGATGGTCGAGCACGTGCGCTACGCCCAACTTCAGGAAGCAATCAAATCCAGGGAGGGCTTGCTCAAATCACTAGATCTGGCCGTGCAGCGCTATACCTACTACGAGTTACAACTGGGCAAGAAGACCGACGAGATTACGAAGGCAATCCCCGTGTTGGACGAGTTGGACAAGGACAGCCTGGACAAGATGAGGTTCGTCGTGAATGAGACGGATATGGTGCTGCCCAAGATTGAGGTGGATATTGCGCCAGGTGGCAGGTTCAGCAGTTATGAAGCAGAGGAGTTGCGGCAATCAGCAATAGCCAGGCATATCCAGGATGGAGTAAAAGTGACCCAGTTGTTGGCTCAGAGCCTCTTCATGATTCCTGACAACAAGGTTCATGGACACTATTGGGGCATCGGCGGGAGCATTAGACTTCCCGGTGGGGAGAAGCTCGCGGCAGTGGCCAAGTTGGGGGCGGACATTGCTTTGGCTTACGCCGAGCATTTGAATTATCAAGCAAGCCGAGCTGCCAAACTTGGCTCCTACGCCCGCCGTGAACAGGATTGGGCCTTCCAAAGTAACCTCGCCGCCGGAGAGATCAGTCAAATCTTCAAGCAACTTCGCGCTGCCCAGATCCGAGAGGCCATCGCCGAACTGGAATTAAAGAACCACCGGCAGCAGATGAAGCATGCCGAGGAGATCGAGCGCTTCCTGAACGAGGAAGGCACCGAGAAGACCGGCAAGAAGACCAACAAGGCGCTGTACGCGTGGATGAAGCGCGAGGTGAAGGGGCTGTACGGGCAGTGCTTCCAGTTCGCCTTCGACATTGCCAAGAAAGCCGAGCGTGCGCTGCAGCACGAGTTGGGCAACCCAGAACTGGGCTATCTCCAGTTCGGTTACCTCGCCGGTAAGGAGGGCTTACTGGCCGGAGACAAGCTGTACCTGGACATCAAGCGCATGGAGATGGCTTATCACGACTTGAACCAGCGCGAATACGAGCTGACGAAGCATGTGAGTCTGCTCCAGGTCAACCCGCTGGCTCTGCTGCAACTCCGCACCACCGGGCGTTGCACCGTATTCCTGCCCGAGGAGCTGTTCGACATGGATGGCCCAGGGCACTACTTCCGGCGTATCAAATCGGTCGCCGTGAGCATCCCCTGCGTGGTCGGACCGTACACCAGCGTCAACTGCACGCTGACTCTGCTCAAGAGCGCCATCCGCAAAACCCAACTGCTACGGGAGGGCAGCTATGCGCGCGACGGCGCCGAGGATGACCGGTTCAGCGACCACTTCGGCAGCCTGCAAGCCATCGTTACTAGCACGGGACAAAATGACAGCGGACTGTTCGAGACCAACCTGCGCGACGAGCGTTACCTGCCGTTCGAGGGATCGGGCATCGTCAGTGAGTGGCAGTTGGAATTGCCTGCCAATCCGAGCAAGAATGATCCGCGCCAGTTCGACTACGACACCATCACCGACGTGATCCTCTATCTGCGCTACACCGCACGGGAAGGCGGCGGCTTGCTCCGAAACGGTGCGGTCGTGAACCTCAAAACGCGTATCGAAGAAGCCCAGGCCGCCGGATCGGTACGGTTGTTCTCCTTGCGTCATGAGTTTCCAACCGAATGGGCGAAGTTCAAAAGCGTCAAGATTGAAGGTGAAACCAAGCTTGCTGAACTGACTCTCAACCTGCGAGAAGAACACTATCCGTTTTGGAGCCAAGGCAGGCTGGAGGCTATAAAGCGGGTGGACCTATTTGCCAAGACCGAGAACACTATAGAAGTTACCGACAAAGCCGACGAGACAGGGGATAAGGATACGTTGGTCGACGATGCTTCCCTGGGCAACCTCCGTGCAGGCAAGCTAACAAATATTCCGCTCCCAGCGCCAACCGGCAAGTTCACCCTATATTTCAACGACAACTCGATGGAAGATCTGTGGCTAGCAGTAGCTTGGGGTAAAGGAGATTGAGCCGTGAGTTTCTTCGCGATGCACCCGATCTGAGTAAAGCACATACCTGGCTGACGGAGGCGGGTGTGCGAGTCTATGGACAGTAGACGTGGCGCTTTTGCCGAACGTCCTTGGATTAGGTACGGTACGCCGCTGTTCTGCATTTATCTTGCAACGGGCGGGGGAGAGTGACAGCAGCCTCAAAGCAGTGGCCCAGGATGCCGCGAAGTGACCGACGGGTTGGGATCTCCGAAGAGCGAGTCGAGATCGGGATGGAAGGTGGGCGAGTGACGATGCGCATTAGCGGCTCGTCTGTTGCCTGGGCTAACTGCGCCATGCAGCTGCCAGCGAGCGATCGTGGCACGCGGTTCTTTGCGCCCAGGAGGAAGCCAGCCACAGCTGACGGCGAAGGTATCACGTCAAGAAAACCAGTTGGTTGGTGCAGGAGCTAGAACACGTACAGGTGTCCCCGTAGTCCACAGCCCAAAGCGCTCGACTGCGAAAGCACCTTTGTCTGGTGCGCCGCAAAGCGAGCGGCCGCGCCAGGGACGGTGCGGAGGCTGTGGACCCACGGGGGCACCGGCTGACGGAACAATCCGCGTAATTGGTGCCCGTATTGGACGGGGATCCGTATGCTTTGGCCTCGTCACGACCGGCACGCCGTGTCCGTCGTGACGAGGCCATGAACCGCTTGTCCGATGGCGCTTTGAACGGCGATCGTGTACGTGACGGCCAAATGATGGCCGATCTCGTGCCCATATCGTTCACTTGAGCACCTCAGTCGAGCGGAAGCAGAAGTTGACAACGATCGCCTCAAGCCCTATATTTGCGCCCGCTACTGGTCCAGGCCACAACATACGTGGCATTGGACGTGATGATTCTCTCGTGACCACTGCGCACTCAGTGGGAAGCGCCTCCTGGATCGGGAAGGGGCGCGCAGGCGTAAGCCTGACGATCCCAGAGCCTGCCGAGAACACCGTTCTCACCCAGGCCCTTCAGAGCTAACCAACGCTCGATCGTTGGTACATCTTGACCCCGGTTTTTCGCGGGTCTCAAGCATAGACCGTCCTTTAGAGATCGGTCTCACGGCGCCCATCCGTCTCCATGGGTGATGCGGAGCCCAACCGCTTCAAAGTGGGATTTCGGAAACTGCGAACCCGGAAACGCTGTTGATTCTGGGCTGAAGTGCGTTCTGTTACCTGTGCTGTGCCTTCGTTTGGGCAGAGCTATTGGTGCACAGATCTCGCTAGGCAGGATCTAGCAAAGTTGTTTGAGGGTCTTGTGGCAGAAGTAGGTTATTGAAGCAGATAGGTTATTGAAGCAGATAGGTTATTTGGATTATTTGGAAACGAAATTGGATTGAAGAGCGAAAGGGAAGCTTAGTAGGGATTGATGCATTGGCGTAGATCGAAGCAACAGTGAAACGATTCAGTACGACCATGGATTGAGCGAAGGAAGCGGGCGTATCGACGGACTTAGGGCACAGGATGGAGTGGATCAGGACCAATGATCTTAAGGTGACCGACGCAGAGGAAGAGACGATACAGAGGAGTTCGAAGGCAGGCGTTTTTCTGGATCGCAAGGGAAGATTGGAGAGAGATGTTCGAGGAGCGATGAACCGGGGATGCGCAGCATACGGATTACGGAAAACGCGTATCAGGCAGCGAAGAGAATCGCGAAAGGCATAAGGGTGAACGGATACAAACCGGATGTCTCTTTAGTGGCTTCAGCGTTGATAGTTCACGGAAGTCGGAATGAAGGCGAAGAAGCGGTACGGGAGTTTGTCTGCGAGTTGTTTGCTGTGGAGAGGCAAGGAACGGGTAAATAGGAGTAGAGCATGGGTTTTCGATCCAAGCTCAGAGTTGTTCTTATGGAGTGATAGAGCATTTGTTGTGGTTAGTCATTTGATTCTTTTATCGGATAAAGGAGGTAGTTAAGAAAGGCTATTGATTCAGACAGCGTCTTTTTGAGGTCGTGTCGATCACGTTGATCACCACTGTTCGGTCACTCGCCAACAGGTGAGGGCCCAACAGGCCTTTAGATTAGGCGCTTTCAGGTTCATGGGGTGGTGCCCATCGACCCACGCCGCCTAAGGCGGATCGCCCGGAGAAGACCCGGCGATGGTCAGAAACACTAAGCCGACTGAGTTCACCGATTGGAACCTGAACCATCAACGCACGCTGCCTGAGCAAGAGTCAACAATCCAAGGAGACGCAATGCGCGATTTGAACTTTGAGCTGAAGCACCTCTGTCGTGCCAATCGAGACGGGAGCTATAGGACCCAAGCCGATCGGGAGCGCACCCTTGCGCAGATCGCCGATCAACTGCACGCCCTGGGCTACCGAAACTTACGGGTGCACGGATTAAAGCAGAAACACGTAGAGGCCTTGGTGTGGGTCTGGCGGTACGGAGATGAGCTGCACGGGTGGCGACCCGTATCCGCAGGGACCACCAAGAACCGCATGACCGCCCTGCGCTGGTGGGCGGGGAAGATCGGGAAACCTTCCGTAATCGCAACCTCGAACGGCCACTATGGGATAGCCAAACGACAGTTCGTGACCAACGAGAGCAAAGCGCTCAGGCTCGAAAAGAAAGCCCTGGAGCGGATCGGCGATCCGCACGTGCGCCTAAGCCTCGAGCTGCAGCGGGAATTTGGGCTGCGCCGGGAAGAGGCGATCAAGTTTATCCCGCGCTATGCCGACCGGGGCGATACGCTGGTACTGAAGCCCTCCTGGACCAAGGGATCGAAGGAGCGGGCGATCCCGGTGCGCAGCGACACCCAGCGCGATGTGTTGATTCGGGCCCACCGGCTCGCCGGGCGGGGCTCCTTGATCCCCAGCCACCGATCGTATGTGCAACAAAAGCACGTCTACGAAAAACAAACCGCGCGTGCGGGTCTCTCGCACCTGCACGGCCTGCGTCATAAATATGCTCAGAGCCGCTATCAGGAGCTCACCGGGTGGAAAGCCCCAGCTGCCGGGGGTCCGAAAGCAAACGAGTTAAGCCTCGATCAAAAGCAGCTCGATCAGGACGCCCGATTCATCATCAGCCGCGAGCTAGGGCATGAGCGAGAACAAATTACAGCCGTGTATCTGGGACGATGAAGAGTTCAACAGTCGCTGGATCACGGAGCGGTCAAAGATGCAACCCCGGTTATTAAGGCTTCGAGACGCTCCAGGATATCTCGGCATGGACCGCAACCGGTTCAACGCCGAGGTACGCCCGTATGTGCCCCAGATCCCTATAGGGTCACACGGCATCGCTTTTGACCGGCTTGATTTGGACGCTTGGGTGGATGATTATAAGTCCCGCAACGGGCGTCCCGGTCAACCGAAAGGAGAAAGACCATGGGACGTAAGAGAACGCCGGGCCTGTACAAACGGCACGGCATGTGGCATATCGACAAACAGATCGGCGGGCGGCGAGTTTGCCAAAGCACTGGCACAGATAAGCTCGAAGAAGCCGAACGCTTCGTAGCCCGTCTGATCGAGGACCGACGCCAAGCATCGGTTTTCGGTGTAAGACCGATAAGGACATTCGAGCAAGCGGCGGCCAAGTTCGTTTTAGAGAACCAGCATAAGCGCAGCCTCCAAAGCGACATCGGCCGACTGAAGGGACTCATGCCGTGGATCGGAGAGCAGCGCCTGGATCGCCTGCACATGGGCACGATGCAACCATGGATGGAGCACAGAAAGAACGAACGCGTCAGCGCTGGCACGATCAACCATGGACTTAAGGTGGTTCGCCGTATTCTGAATCTCGCCGCTACGGAATGGGTCGATGAGTACGGCATGACGTGGTTAATCGCGGCCCCGAAGATCCGGTTG
>Ga0187892_10003479_pt1 | contig 28702 bp, 28 predicted proteins | sample MA1701073metaG_FD_139345 | JGI IMG/M metagenome (GOLD analysis project Ga0187892, IMG submission 139345) | Bio-ooze microbial communities from a basaltic lava cave in the Kipuka Kanohina Cave System on the Island of Hawaii, USA - MA170107-3 metaG ... | reverse complement strand
CCTCGGTTATCTTCCTGCACGGCGTATTCCTCCTTAGCAATAAGGTTGATGATTCGTTCAAAATCTCATCAAGAATACGCCACCTCACTTTCTCTCATACACAACTTTCGACTATAACTCCAAGGCGACGGACAATAGGGGAGCATCAACAACATCCGCACCAATCCGTGTTACGACGCCTTCGTTGGGCGACGATTTCAATGATAATTCGCTTAACACAAGCAACTGGAGCGTCATAGCTCCAAGCTCGCCTGCGATTGTAACCGAGCAGGAGCAACAACTGCGTATTACGCTGCCACCGAACACGGCTGCTTACAATGGTGTCACATCTAACCTGACATACGACTTTCGCAATGGGACAGTACAAGTCGAGATGGCCGAAACAGTAAGCCAGGCAGGTTGGGTCGAGAACTTCTTGCAAGTTGCGTTGGATTCTCAGAACTACTACCTGATCAGTGCGGGTGCTACTAGCATTCTGTTTCGCTCAATGGTCGGAGGCGTAAACGACCAGTCTGTTTTGACCTATGATCCTAATTTATATCGCCATTGGCGTGTGCGGCATGATCAGAGTTCAAACGCGGTGAGTTTCGAGACCAGTGCTGACGGTGACGCTTGGACCACGCGAAAAACTGCAACTGCCGCCTTTTCGCTGACGGCAGTAAAGTTCTACCTAATGGCCGGTGCCTGGGGCACCGGCAATGGAAACCCTGGGGCCGCCAAGTATGATAATTTTCAATTCATAGCCAGCTCAACGCCGTTACCTCCTCCATCATGCACTCCGCCAACGAGTCTTATCATCAGTGAGTTTCGATTCCGTGGCAGTGGCGGACCGGCTGACGAATTCATCGAATTCTATAACAATTCGGATTCGGCAATTACAGTTTGCACCGCTGACCAGTCCTCGGGATGGGCGCTCGCAGCGCGTAGCGCGGATGGAACCTCGGCCTCGACACTCTTTGTAATTCCCGCAGGAACGATTATTCCTGGGCGTGGCCACTTCTTGGCGGTTAACGACAGCCCTGACGGATACAGCCTTAAGGACTACGCAGCTGGAGCCGGGTCAAATGCCACCGGCGATCTTATTTACACCGGTGGTATAGAAGACAACTCGGGCATCGCCCTCTTCAAGACATCAAACTCCTCAAACTTCACTACGGCAAACCGACTCGATGCAGTCGGCTTCACCGGGTCGTCCGGGGCAATCCCGGATCTCTACAGGGAAGGAAGTGGTTTAAATCCGATTGGATCGATTAACGGCGAGTATACATTCGTACGGAATATCCCCAATGGATCAGGCGGCGTACCCTCAGACACTAACAATAACTCTTCGGACTTCCTGTTCCTTTCAACCAATGGCGGTGTGTTCGGAGGGACCGCCTCGAAATTGGGAGCTCCCGGGCCTGAAAACCTGTTCAGCCCGATCGTGCGATCGGTAATGCCGCTTCTCTTTGTCGATGACACTGTGACTGGCAGCGTGCCGCCAAACCGAGTGAGAGATCTGACTTCGGATCCCGCAAACAATTCGACGTATGGAACCCTCTCAATTCGACGACGAGTCGTTAATAACACGGGTACCAGCGTAACGCGATTGAGGTTCCGCATAACCGGCATAACAACCTTTCCTGTGCCATCGGGAACAGCCGATATGAGAGCGCGTACTTCAACCGCCGTTACCATATCAAATGTGAACGATGCGAACACCTGTGCGACACTGGGAACGCCAAGTTACCCCCCGTGCTCGGTGACTGTGCAGGGAACAACGCTGGAGAGACCGCCTGGACAGCCATCTGGAGGTGGATACAACAGTACACTGATGGTCACTCTACCTCAGCCGCTCGCCGCTGGGGCCAGTCTAAACGTGCAATGGCTACTCGGGTTGCAACAAACTGGCAGCTTCCAGTTCTTTATCATCGTTGAGGCTCTGCCATAACTATATAGTCTGCCTAAGGAGAGATTATGTACACACTTGGACCAAGGCCTTTAAGGGTTTGGAATGAGGGCGGTCGGCTATTTAGCCTAGCGCTTCTAGTGAACTTAATTGGTGCAATGTTTGTAACTCCAAACTGGAGGGCTGAAGCGTTTATCGATTTGACACGGAATCCAGCGGACGCGACTACTTCAGTTTCTGCTTCAGCTATTGAAGCACTCGACGATATGACCCTCACGATCCGCGAAAGTGGGTTCGAACCCTCGGAGGTCACTCGTCCCGCAGGGAAGTTTCTACTCTCGGTAGATAACAAAAGTGGTGTTGCGCAAATCACTCTGCGGCTAAGTCGCGTGGGAAGTGGACATGTACGCGACATAGTTGTGCCCAAAGACGCGACCGACTGGGCAGAGGAGCTTGACCTTCAGCCTGGAATGTATGACTTGACCGAACTGAATCACCCAAATTGGAACTGCCGAATCACCGTCAACTAGCCAGACAAACTTTGTAAGAGGCTCGCCCGCGATAAACGGGCTGAACAAGAACTCATTTCCGATCGCTGAGTTTTTAGTTCAACTAACCACCACGAATCTTCCATTCTTCACCGGAATCGTACCCGCACTCCAGACTCCGCGCTCCACTTTCCCCTTTTCAGCGCGGTGCGGCTTGGTCGCGGCCGTGAGTAAGCCGTGATAACGCCGTTTGCTCAGCCCGGTGATCGTGGAAGATGCAAAGCCGCCTGCCCGTTGGTCTCCCTGCGACCTGAAAGTTGATTGGCTGATTTTCGACAATTTCTCGACTCAGGTGGCTCCGAATCTGGCTGTTGGAATACGCGCATGAATGAGAGCAGCAGGGCTCAATATATACTGCGTGTTCCAGGGCTAACAAGTCGCTACCGGTCCGGTTCTGTTTTCGTCTTGCCGAAATGTGCTAAGTCCTATTTCAGCGTAAATCGGCGCCTCTGTCAGATGAATTTCCCCAGCCCTTCACGGGTTTCTTAAGCCATTCCAGACCTTTTGGGTAAACCTGCATGTCCGCAGCGATGGTGGTCATACATGCTCGGTTGTAGAACTGAGCAAATACCAGAGCCATGTCAGCTGACTGCAACACTTTTTCCGGCAAAGGCGCACGACCGGAAAGTACCATGGCGGCGAAACCACCCTGTTTCGCCAATGGAAGTACCTCGCGGAAAGCAACGATGGTCTGATCAAGTTGCGTTTTCAGAATTGTCAGGTCCTCAATAATGTTGCCCAGGATCTGGTCCAGGTTTGAACCGATTGGTCTCCTGGTACTTTCGCGCAGTGATCCGCGTGCCACGTTGGCGAAGCGAGCGTCCCTTAAACTAACTCGCTCAATGGGCGGATGGTTTCTTAATATCCTTGCGAGCGCCGCCTGGTATTCTGGGATCACTTTGTGTTTTCGGTTGATCTCGCGGAGTTCTTCGAACTTTGCGGAAAGCTTGTCCATCGCTGCCCGCGACTCCTGAAGCTTGTTCAAAGAGTCTCCCAGGAGATTTTCACTTGTTTCACCCTTCATGTCGGCAAGAACTCCACGTTCGAGCCGTCGTCCTGCCTCAAATCGCGACTTGAGGACTTGGGTGTAGAGAATGTCGGTGGCATCAAAGGCGGTGGCGTAAAAGTCGAGTGTGACAGACCTGTCACGGTAGATCGCGTGTCAAGCGTTCTCGTGAGCTTGAACCGGCTGAAAAGATGAGACGCAGATAACCAGCGCAGCAGCGAGGATCATTGAAGTTTTCATTTTCGTTTCTCCTTATTGAGTTTGGCTAAGAGGTCTGAGGTCTCCTTTTGCACCCCAAGACTTAAAAGAAAAGCTACTACAGCGCGTTTTTCTTGATCGGTAAGTTCGAGAAAGGCGTTGCGCGAAGCTCTGCCCTCTGCTGAATGGTGGATGATTGCTTCGGAGATGGTGGTTAGATCGCCACGATGCCCATAGGGAGCCGAAGTCCCGCAGTCCCAGAGTTTGGCTGTCAAAAATTCATCGGTCGGAACAAAATCCTGAGGCCGGCGTTCGTTACAGAAGAACGGATCTTTGTCGTCGCAGATGCGGTGGCGCTTCAGATCGGTGAACGCGCTGACATAGACCTGACCATCCTTTCCTTTGTAAACCCCGGTCCCATCGTTGATCTCCAACGGAATCATGATCACACCGACCACGTCTGCGGGAACAATGCTGCCGGGTCGGTTGTACGGATTTGGTTCTTGAAACCAACTAGAACGGAGAGGAAGTTTCGGCACATGACAACTGGCACAGCCAATCTGTTGAAACTTTTGCTCGCCCATGCGTATAGCTTGGAGCAACTTAGGATCCGACGGTTGAGTACGAATTGGCGGCGGAAGGTTAGCTTGATACAGCGTGAGGGCGGAAACCTGGCCAATTGTTATCTCACTTTCGATTCCATCGCCATCAAAATCATGGACTCCTGTTCGTTCCCACCCAAATCTCTCCTCAGATTGCATGCCATGATGGTGATTCAAAGCGAAGTTAGTGAATTCTCGGAGAGATACCGCCACACCTTTGACGCCGAACGGCTTAACTACAAGATCGTCGTCGACGCCAACTATACGCTGGGGATCGTAGGAACCATCGGGCCGGGCGACCAGACTTCCAAAAGAGATTCCTTTTGTCGTCAACGGAACAACTATGGATTGTCTCTCAGCCCGCGCTCGAATAATCCCTTCATTTCTCTGCGCTGTGAGGTCATCCGTCATCTCGCGAGCCAACATCTCGATGGCGCCAGCTCCGAAAACGCTGATCGTATTTCGCTCGTTTGTAATCTCCGCCTCCAAACGGCTGGTTGGCGGGTCCGTGAAATGAGCGCCTACAAATACATTGACAGAGAAGTCGCCGGCTCCCCCGACGAACGGATCGTTATGGCAAGCTGCACATGAGTTGGCATCGGGACCAGCAAGACGCTGGAAAGCAAGTCCGTTAGTTCCGAGACGAATTGTGGGCTTGGAATCACCGGTTGACTCAGGCCGGCCGGCTCCATCAAGGATGTTGAACTTGACGCGGAAGAGTTCGCGACCGAGGTTCAGGAAATCATCCAACAAGTGCTGTCGTCTGACTACTTCATCATGTTCCGGGGTGCGAGGTGCGGCCGGTGAATCCCAATTTGCTCGAGTAGTACCGTCTTTGCTTTTGGTGGTGGAATCATCCAGCGTAGCCTTCGCCCTGGTTCCATTTCTAATCTCGCTGACCGCGAATAAAGGAAAGATTGTCAATACCCAGACGGCCGAAGCAAAGAAGTGTCTTCTATCAAGAAATCTCATTCGTTTCTCCACGCGCGAGTCTGGACAAAGGATTCTCACAGCGCACGCCGGCTTCATGCGCCGATCAGGGCATTGCGATGCACACTGCACTCGGCCAATGAGGCTGTCTGCGCCTCGGAATCCTCGAGCCCGTTAGCTACTCAAGAAACATCTTTGACTTGTAGCTAAGAACGATCGTTAACCAGGTGATGAACAGTGGCTGGATTTGCGAGTTCGCAAGGAATTTGCAGGCTCGTGAGAAATTCAGCCCGTTTACGGGCGCACGATAGACCTGTTAATGGATAAAGTCAATGTCCTTTTTGGCGAGAATTAGAGGCAAACGAACCACCGAATTCGACTAAAGAAGAGTTGATGGGATATGGTACTCGAGCTGGTGACTCAGACTAATTCTGTAATGCACAAAATTGAGGCGATTAGCCGTGTTATCATGGGCCATCCTTTACCAGTCTAAGCTCTCATGAATGAAGAAACCTTTTGGCGGGTCCTCAATGCAATATGTGATCTGGGGGATTTTATTGCAGCTGTCCCCAACAGCACTGCCTCAGCCAATATTGTGGGACAACTTCGGCCCGGACGTGATGGAGGAGAAAAGGTTTTGGAGAAAGTACAATGCCATTGCCACATACACCTCATGCCTAAGAATGTGGCGAAATTCAATTTTACTCATTTGGACGCGGGGTTCGGTGCCGAACCTTGTGTGGAAGTGCTGACTGATAACAATGAGGCGATTCTCAAACTCTATTATCGCGGGGGAAGCGCTTCGCGAAAATTTCGGGACTTGATGGAACGTAACGCCAATGACGCTCAATTTATAACTGGGACCTGGTAGCTAGTGAACCCCTTGAAGTGCAGCGACGTGTCGGCGCTTTTGCTAATTTTTATGGAACCTCAAATCGGTTGTAACAGAAGCTCACGAGCAGCACGCAACTGATAGGCGAGAATAATCAACTCCAACGCGAAATGCCCCACTCTCGCCTCAATGTCCTGAGAGACCACTTCATAATCTCCCTCATCATTAACTCTGTAGTCCTCAGGCGAAGTGCATACTTGCTTGGGGCTGGCAATTCCTTGAAGTCCCCGCACGACTATTCTCAAATGGTCGACCGCCTGCGTGCTTCGATTGCCGCCATGACTGATTAGTCCCACCGGCTTCCAATAAAGATGCGGAATCGTCAGATGGTCCAATGCATTTTTTAAGACCCCTGAGTAGGAATTATGGTAAATCGGAGAGGAAAAAACGAAGGCGTCAGAGGAATCCGCAAGTGCCACAAAACGACGCACGGTTTTACCCGGATGGCTTGAAGGATTCTCATGAAAAGCAGGATCGGCTATTGGTAATGGCTCGGTACAGAGATCCCAAAAGGTTGTGTTGACTTTCTGCTCACTCAAAGCCACTTGGACCTTCTGGATAAGGGCACGCGTGTATGAAGGCTGTCGAATGCTGCCACCGATTAGTAGAATTTTTGCGGGCTCAATCATGATCACACTCCTGGCAGTTTTAACACTTCCCCTTGAGCGTCTTCAGCAAATTGACGAGACCGCTAAAACCGTAGAGCGCTTCGCTCAACGGCACTGCAAATGAAGCTCGTAGATACGTTGGGCACTCGACTCCGAAAACAGCACCAGGTACGACTATAACTCCGGCCATCTCCGCGCATTTCTGCGCCAAAGTCCTGGAATCGATAGCGCCTCGAGGAACTTGAATCCAAAAGAAGATGCCCGCCTGAGGCAGATCAAAGTCTACGTTGTCGCAGGTTTTTAGAATGTCAGAAACTTGATCCCGTGTACCGAGTAGAGTGTGGCGAAGATCGTTTATTTTGACATCCGGAGTTGAGTTCAGAAACGTCAGGGCCATCGATTGTGCGGAGGCCGGCGGGCACATCGCCAGGCTCCAATGGGCCTTGCTGATCAGCTTGGAATAGAATGGATCGGCGACTACATATCCGAGGCGCTCGCCTGGCATCCCGAACAGTTTCGAGAAGCTTCGCAGTCGTATTACAGGAGCCTGTTTGATAACTGAAGGTATGTTCGGAAAACAATAATCGTCATAAATAAAATCACTGTACACCTCATCGCTTATTACCACCAGATTGGCGCCCTGGATGGCTTCTCCTATCTGAGCCAGCGCGTCGACAGACGGTAATGTCCCCGTCGGGTTACTGGGAAAGTTCAGCAATAGCGCACGGGTATCTTCGCGTATGAGATCGCGAATGCATTCAGGATCAGCCTGCCCATTTTGCTTTTTCAGGTCGTAGTAAACCGCTTCCAGCCCGAGCATCTGAATAACCTTGGGATATGCCGGGTAGAAAGGGCGCGGACACAGCACCGAACCCGGCGAACCCAGAAATGCTAACGCTGACACCAGGCCCAGAGATGCACCAGTCGTAACTGCGATGTTATCTACGGACACTTTTTCCCAACGCGCAATCGCCTCTCGTAGCGTGTAAAACCCTTCCGCTGGTCCGTATTCAGAACCAACATGGAAGTGGCTTCCTTGAGGTTGGTCCAGCCGCACATGACCCAGGCCCAAATCGATCGTCAACCTTTCATTCATTTCTTCACCGCCAGTGACAATCCGCAGGAATCAATGGGGAAGACCCAAGGTCCAAGAAATAGACCTGATTGGCGAATGAAATCGTGGTAAACAACAAAATCGCCCGCAAATTTACTGATACAAGCGTCATGAGCCAGAACTACGGCGCGTGATCGCAAGAGTGGAAGCGCGCTTTCCAGAGTGTCTCTATACTTGAGCTTTCCAGTCAGAGGATCGTCGAGATCGAGATATAACAAGTCTATAGGTAGCTTCCTTTCAGCGAGTGCAATTGGACCGTCTCCTTCAATAAAGTTGAGACTGTCACCATGATTGAGTACCGCGCAATTGCGACGCGCCAACTGGTTGGCGGCGGCATCCACATCAATTCCCACCGCTGTTTCAAATAACGGCGCAGTATCCCCTGCCGCGCGGTCACGAAGCAGCCACGAGAATGTGTACCCCACATAGGTTCCGACACCCACGATGTTTCGTGGGGAAACTGCAAAACCTAAACCAAAGAGAAAACGCCGCATGATCGCGGTGAAAGTTGTTGACGGTACATCAAAGTTCGCGTGGACCAGATCGGACAAGCGGTGGAAGGCGTCCCAGGGAACTACCCCAGGCTGAGTCGGCAGAGCCTCGGCCTTATGCAGAGACTGTAACAGGCGCTCGATGATCTTTTCGTACGTGAGCGCTGGTTCGTGACCATGAATCGCAGCAGTCATGGGTTTGAAAAGTCGTCGGAGACAAGGACTTAGATTCTTATCGCTTTGATCAAAAGTAACTCGCTAAAAGTTGGCAATCGATCTGTGAACCAGGTTGACCATCGCGGCTGGTTGATACCCAGAATCTTAGATGATCTGAATCCGGTACGTTCCAGCAACTGTATAGCTTTGGTTTTGTTGAAGACGCGTACGTGGGAGCCGTGACGGTCAGCAGGAAAAGCTCCCCACATGGGCAAGGGCAAACCGAGCAGAACGCGAATCCGGTTTTCCAAACTGTTCAAGTTTGGGGTGCTCATGATGAGAACTCCTTGCGGAACCAATATTCGATGAAGCTCCTGCAAAAAGCTTTCAGTATCAAAAAGATGTTCGATGATTTCGCAGGCATGGACTAAGTCTACCGACTCGTCTCGTATGGGCAGGGGGAGCTCAAGATTGTGCTCGAGAACTTCTACTCCGCGAGAGCGCGCGTCTGCGGCCATTTGTGCGTTCAATTCAATTCCGGTCACGTCATGGCCAAGTTTCATCAGGAGCAGAGAGATATAGCCGGAAGCGCAACCGACATCCAGGATGCGTTTCGGCGTCAGGCCCGCTTCGGCGATGACGAATTCGCAGCGCCTCGGCAAGGCGAATAGACCAGCCTGTGCTGAGGGCGAAAGGTAGCCGAGTGAGCTTCGCGTGAACTCACTTTGTGATGTCATGTGTGAGTACCTGGTCGAAAATTCGGCTTAGTTTGGATCACCGGGCTGCCTCCATAAAGACGATGCCGTTTCTGCTCCGGATCTACCATTCCTCCAGAATCACCTCGAGCTGCTCCTTATAGCTGCGGATTTGATCGTTTCCGGGAGCAATTCCGTGCGAGTTGCTGAACTCTGCGAGAGCTTTGTGATACGTCTGGAGTGCGTCCACGTAGAATCTTGAAGAGAAGAGCAACTGGCCCAAGTTCAGCAGGGCGCTACCCTTGCTATTGCGTGCGTGAACGTAATTGGGAGCACGCCGAAGCGCTTCATCAAAGACAACTATCGCCTGCTCGAAACTTTCAGTAGCCTCAGCCGGTTGAGTGAGGAAAGCCTGGCACTCCCCAAGTCGCGTCAACGAGTTCGCCTTGTTGTAGAAAGTTGTAACGTTATCTAATGTAAGCGTGAGAATGTCGTCGAAAACACCGATTGCACTTTGGAAACTGTCAACGGCGGCTTGATGCTGGGACAAGGTGACCTGGGATTGGCCTCTGCTCAAGAGTATCGTTCCTTTGTTACTCAAAATCGCAACATCATTCGGTGATTTGCGAAGAGCTACATCGACAGAGCTAAGCGCCCGATTAAAGAATTCAATTGCTTCTGTATGGTCCGAAAGACTAGCGTGCAACCTTCCAATACTTGCCAGGGCGCTTGTCTTAGTCGTGTGCGGCGTAGTCAGGTCAGTTGCGTCTTGCAGGATTTCGTCAGTCAGTGCCAGACACTTGTTGTAGCTTTCAAATGCTTTTTTAGACTCAGAAAGGCCGGCCTTTAATCGTCCTATGCTCAAAAGTATGCCGGCCCGGTCACAACTCCCTTGCGGATCGTTTGACGCATGTTTAAGCGCTTGCTCAAATGATTCGATGGCTTTCGCAAAGTTGCTGTCTACTTCTACTGGTCGCGCAAGAACTGCCATTAACCTGCCCAGAGACAGCAGTGCTTTCCCTTTTTCGTTGTGGAATGTGAACTCATCGGGCGCGAACTGAAGAGCTTGATCGCAAGTATCGACTGCCTCGGAAAAGCATTTGATTGCTTCTTCGTGAGCCGCAAGAATTACCTGAGTCCGGCCCATGTTTACCAGGGTGCTTGCCTTTTCTTTGTAAACGTCGATTGCGGAGGGCTCACCCTTCAGAATATTCACCGCAAGTTTTAGGGCTTGCTGGAAATCCGCAATCGCTCCGTGATAATCGACGGCAGCGGCCTTCGACTCGCCAATTTTCACAAGTGCACCTAATTGTTGACGAGAATTTCGCGTCGCCGGGCCATTACCATTAGATCGGCCGAGCGACTGGGACGGGCCTGCTAGACCACCGCCGTCCCGAACGGTCGTCGAGAGAGCGTCGGAATATGCAATCGATCTTTTGGTAGCTGGATGCTTCAAAGGGCACGCTCCTTTCGGGACTGTGGCAGTTTGCCCATTTCACGACTGGCGAGAGCGAGATTCTCAGAAACGTGTTTTGGGTTCGACATTCCTACAAGCGCAGTTGTAACACCAGGAATTGAGCGAACAAATTGCAGCGCCGCCTGTGCATTCGTATCAAAGTAAACCTCCGTAGAATCCAAAAGATCTTTTGGACGCCCGCGTGACAGCCGCCCCTGATTCAAAGATGAGCTCACGGTCAGGGTCAGGCCACAATCCTGTGCTGCCTGGATGGTTGGAACCCACTCGCTGTGCAGAGCCGAACGTTGATTGCGTAACGTGAAGCCTTCTGGTTGAGAGAGATTTATCGGCAGCATGATAGCGCGGAAGTGATGGTCCATTCCGGCTACGCTTATGGCGTGACCAATCAGTTCTGTGAGTGATAAATACGAACTGGAAACCGGTGGAACTCGGAAGCCCTCCCAGGTGGCAACACCATAAATCCTAATTTTCCCTTCAGAGACAGCGCCCTCTAAAACTTCAAACGCTTTCTGAATCCTGCGGGAAAACTCAACGCGATCGAGCGACAGCAATTGTGTCTCGGGGTTATGAAGATAATAAACATCGATCGTCTGGCATTTGAGATTTCGTCGGCTGGTGTGGATCTGCTGTTCTAGAAATTTTGGCGCTAAACAATGCCGGTTGGCGACGACATCCTGTGGCGTGAATATGCCTGACCGTAGGTACGTCTGTTCAAAATACTCCCGTATTTCGCCTGGATACGTACTGTCATAGGGGATAAAACCAGCCTTGGTACTGATGATTACTTCGTCCCGCTGAATTCTTCCATTGGCAATCAGGTTAAGAAGAGCTTCTCCAATAATCCGCTCGCTACGCTGATATCGATACGGGATGGCCGTGTCAATGACGTTGCACCCGATTGCTAATGCCTTCGCTATTGCTGCGCCATAATTCGCATCGGTCGTTTCATTGTCATCTCCGGCAAATGTACCCAGGCCGATTGAAGACGCGAGCAGGTCCTGGGCCGGCCGAAAATGGCAGGATGCGAGTTGGGGGAATCTAGCAGCGAATCTGCGAGTCCCGTTTGGCGTGGCAAAGCCTGTAATCGTCATGGCTTATCGTTACTACCTAATTTCACGGAGCGCGCGAGTTCGGCGCCGAGAGTGATCAGCTCGCACGACAGTCGCTCCATATCGTTATTGAGTAATTGTGGGTTCGAAATTACAACCGGATCGCCAACCAGCCGGGAACCTACACAGCTCATAATCTGAACCGCTTGCTGAAGACCCAATTGAGCACTGGATTCATCAGCGCCGACGACTAACAAACCGGTAGGCTTATTGTTAAAGACCGTATTAATTTCATCTCGCATCGCGTACACCGGACCACACAACACATCGATAAAATTCTTGAACACTCCTGATACACCTGACCAATATGCTGGAACGGAAAGCAGCAACCCTCCCGACCGATCGATGCAAGACCATACAAACCTGAGCGAAGCATCGTTGATTTCCTGCGGCATTCGGCCGTCGAAAAAGGGAAGCCGCTGTTCGCGAAGGTCCAGGAGTGAAACATCCGGATAAACTGTCTTCACATGGGCGAGTGAATAAGACAAAAGTGACCGGACGGCGGAGCGCTCTCGGCGTCCCGCGGCCGGCTTCAAACTGGCGCAAACACCCATCAGGGTTTGGCTGCCAATGGTCTGCGGACTGGCAACATGTTCCAGTGCCAGTACTGGCGTTTCAGGCAAGGTCATACGGGTAGTGAAACTGTCTTTAGGTAATCATGTAATCCCTCAACCAAACTGTAACGAGCGCCGAATCCAAAAGCTCTGCGAATTCGAGAGACATCAAGTGGCGGAATTTCATAGCTGCCGTTTGTTGGCTCGATTTCAACGCGAAAGCTACTAGCCGGGATGACATGTTGCACGGCTGACAGTAGATCGGGAATCATCGTTTTCTTTCCCATACCCACATTGAAAATGAAGTCTGAGGAGCCAGTGTCTTGCAACGCCGTGAGAGCTATGGCCCGACTAAGATCTTTCACGTAGAGATACTCGTCAGCGCTGTCTTTTGACGTTCGAACCGTGAGTGTAATGCCATTGATCGCGTGCGCGAGCAGCATGTCGATCAGTGAGGAAGATCTACTGCCGGTTCCGTTGGGCCTTGGCCCGTAGATTCCACACGGCCGAAGGATCCTCACATCTAGTTCTCGATTGTGATAGCGGATTAGATGATTTTCAGCTGCCACTTTCGCGCGCCCGTACGTTGACTGAGGATTCAGCGGCCTGCCTTCTTGAAGGCCATTGGCTTTGACTCCGCCGTAGACTGCAAAACTACTGAGAAAGACGACGCGTAATCCACGCTTCTTGCGAGCAGCGATTGCAATCGATTCACAGCTGCCTACGTTGATTTTCCAAACTGCATCGTCGTTGGGTTTTGAGTTCTCGTTGTTCAAACCAATCGACAAAACAATCGTATCTATTGAGTGGATCTCGATTAAGGTCTCGACCAGCGCTGCATTCAGCACATCGCCTACGATGAGCGTCGCTTTGTCTGACGGACCATACTTTTTCAAAAACGCAGTTGAAGGATTTAGATCCAGAGCCATGACGTGGGCGCCCATTTTGGCAATAGCTCGGGCCGCGAAGGCTCCTACCTGACCAACTCCGCAAATGAGAACGCGCCGCATTTCAAACTCTCCAGGGGATCACTTCAGGACCCTCGCGCATCGCTTTACCCAGAAAACGATTGAGGTCAATCTGTGGGATGCCCTCCAAATCGATCTCGGGAATGTATGCCGGGAGCTTCGGCGAAGGAGGGGCAAGGCGAAGCTGCTCAAGGTGTCCGAAAGCCAATTCCTCGTCTGACACTATGCTAATTCCTTCTTCACGTCGGAGTAGCTCATAGACATCCATCGCTTTTTTCTCCAAGCAACTCGAGGCGAGGGCAGCTACCAAGCCTCTGCCGTGCTCTCGCGTTCCGTCCGCTGATCGGGCCTCCTGGCAAAGATTGAGACCTTTGGTGAAGGTCGAGGTAGCTTCCGAAAACATACCGAGCTCAAGCATGATGATTCCAAGTGCCCGCAAGATCCGCTCGTACGTAGACCAATTCTCAGCATTTGCATCGTTTTCAGCCGCATTTTGAAGAAGCGAGTATGCCTGGTTGAACTCGCCGGCGCGGTAATGGAGTACTCCGATGCGATAGCCAATCGTACTTAGCCAGCGCTCTTTCAGATGTGGGACTTCATCGATCTCCAGGTCGAATGCTTTGTGAAAGAGGTCAATGGCGAGGTCATATCTCCCTTGCATTTCCAATAGGAAGGCAGTGTTTGCCAGTAGGTTGAAGCGAAGATAAGTTCGGGCAGGATCATCCCCGTCCCTAACGAGGTTAAATGCTTCCTGCTCTAATTTGAATGCTTCGCGATGGCGCTCTGAGGCTACCGGATCTCGCCGCCACAAGATCGCTTCATTCAAGGCGAGGCCATTAAATAACCAACCACGCTCCAACGCCAGATCATGGCCGTTTGTGCCACTGCTCACCTTATCAAGAGCAGCCATACCACGAATGTAATGACCAGTGCTGCTTGATAAGTCATACGTACGTTTGGCATCTATCAAACCTTGAAGGTAACAGAGATGCGCTTGCTGGCCGGATTCGGCCGAAAGCTTTTCAGCACGATTAAGAGCATCCAAAGCGATCACCGAGTTCCCGATGTTTACCGCTGCCAGGGCCAATAGCCGGAGGCCTTCGATGACCTGCTTAGTGTTGTTTGTTCCAATCAACTTATCGCACCACAAGAGACAGGCATCGTAATTCTGCACGACCAGCGCGGCACTGATGTTGAATATAGTCACTTCGTCAGTCGCATTCGGTCGGACGATTGGTTTACCACTGCCATGCCGTATCAAGTGAGGCGATAGAACTCCCATTAGCTGAAGCAAAAGGTGATGGCGCGAGAGATTGAAAACATCTTCCACTCCATCTGTCGCAGGAATTGTGGGATCGCAGTTCAAATGCCATACCCAGGAGAATTGGTCGCTGGACTTGAGCAACAGCATTGCCCGGGCAAGAACTTTCAGGGTGGGCCTGTCGAGCCGTTCGATGTGTTCGACATGCACGTGTTTCCAGGACGCTTGGGAAAGAATCCTATTTATGGTGCGTGCCCCCAGATCGATTAGTCGCGCCGTATAGACACTCTCGCGGCTTATTCTTCGCATGATCGCGAAGGTGACGGAATTGGCGAGAAAGTTGACGATCGTGTCGCCCTCAGCACGACCTTCTTCAACACACACTTGATTGAGGCAGGAATCGAGCCTGGCAAGATCAGATTTCTCTTTTGGCCCTGCATAAGCAGTCAGTTGATTCAATATAGACTTCAGCGAAGCGAAATTGCCATGCTGATCAGGCAAGACCGCAAGGCGTAAATTGCTGCTGTCTAAGGGAGCCGTTGAAACTTGAGCTTCGCCTATGTGCCAGACGCGCTGCGTTGATGTGGAGCGGGTGCGCAGGTGAAGACCTTGTTTATGAAGGGCTGGGTGAGACATTCCGCCGTTCCTTTTAACCAATGATCCCAGGTACGAAGCCCTGCGGAACTTCTCCCGAGAACTCCGTACCCGGGTCTAACCAAAGTTAACCCTGATGGAATCCCTTTGATTTGTTACCAGGCCACGCACGCCACTTGGAGTGCAGCACGTCCTTCAAGTCTGCCCGCGCGAGCAGCTTTGACCATTGCTTCCAGGGAACTAAGCATCTCGTCGTCAACGGCCTTTTGGGCGTGAATGACTTGCTCAGGAGTACGTTCCTGGAAGGCGGCGATCGTTCGTTCTTGAAGTACGCAGAAAGTAGCGGCATGGCGTTCACCGGTTCCCTTGGAATCGTATTCAGCCATATTCCCTCCTTTCGGAATCGAGTAATCCAGAGCGAGCGCGCTTCTGCTACGGGTCTGCAACCCGGCATAAACCAGTCACCCAAGAAGACGCTAGCTCTGAGTCCAGGTTATTTCGAGGCCGAATCTGGCTAGTAGCGCGAGGATTGCATCCAAGTGAGAATTCAGCCCTTCAATAGCGGCGTGAGGCTTCTAGTAAGGAGTCGCACGCGAACAAGACACCTTTGATAGCAGGACATTCAATAAGCGCCAAGAATCTACTCTGAGTATCTGGTTGTGTCAATACCAAGGCTTTAGACAGTAATGTGCTTAGAATCTCGTTACCGGGGCGGCGCAGTGGAAAACGAGCAATCGACCTAGATCGTCAAATCGAAGTGTTCTCGCAAGTAACGCTTCAGATTGAGTTACGAGTACACGCTATTAGGTGAGGTAAAGAAAGTCACCGATGAAACAGCGGGCACTAATTTCAGCATTACGCCGGACGCTGTTGGTCGCATATCTGCAGTCAGTGGGCTTGGATTCGGAGGAACGAATACGACGTTTATATAGATAGCACCGTATCTTTTAGAACCATGCACCTGCAATTATCCTTTTCGCGCTCGTAATATCCATTGCGGTAATCGTGGCGACGCTCGTCATTGCGCTCATAGGCATCCACCACCGCAAAGGGATCGCGCTGCCGCTCCGAATCCGCCTCAAAGAACTTCTGCCAAGCCGCAATGTTGAAACTGTTCTGTTGCCGGTGCTAATTTCATGCTTTTTACACACAGACTTTTACATCACCCAATTGCCTCACGTGACTAACTCTGTCAAGAGACCTATCGGACTCGACAGCTTCCAACTCGTCTGTGCCACCAATAGAAGCCCAGACGAACTCATCAAGTCCGGCAGTCTGCGGGAAGATTTTTTTTATCGGATTGCCACGATACTCCTCCACGTGCCACCTCTACGCGAGCGATACGATGATGTTGTCATTCTAGCTGAGTGGTTCCTTAAGCGATTCAAGGTTCGAGGCGGAGCATCGTACCCAGGAAACCGATTCGACACTGCGTTCCTTTCACGACTCTACCAGCACTCTTGGCCGGGTAACGTCCGGGAACTTCGCAACGTAGTTGAGCGGGCCGTCATCTTGTCAAGTGAATCTGTGATTGGAGCAGAGCAACTCCCCGAATCGCTGACAAGCCCAGCAATACCGGACATAGTAAACAAAAGAACCCTGGTGACTGCGACAAGCCTGCCTGAAAATCCTGTAAACTGGCCGCGAGCACGTCTAGTGGCCGAGTTGCGATTAGCTTTGGAGGCTCGTCAGAGGGTCCAAGAATATAAAGGTAATCATTGGAAAGCCGAGTTCATGCGGCTAATGTATCCCGATTGCAAGGCGGCGAATGCGAAAGGGTTTGATGACCTCATCAAACGTCTGACCCAAGGCCCTTGGGGCTATACGCGCTGGACCGACGATTCCGAATTAAGAGAACTGATCGAAGCGCTTCGGCAGTGATCTCTTCCTATCACGATGAAACGTCACCTCATCCTCTGCAAAACCCCCGCGCTAGCATTGAGCATCCGTCTATGGTTGGTGCAAAAGGAGTACGCAGTAGAGGATTCGATCTCAATCAAGACGGTAGGTAAGGCCCCGGAAACCACCGAGATTGTACGCGCCTTCGAACTCCTTGCAGATTGGATTGAATCTGAGTTGGAGTTAAACCTCGACAGCGTTGGCATTCCGCAGTTCTTAGTATTAACCGATCTGTTGGGTCACAGTAGCGTCTCTCCAGTTGACCTAAACCCTTTGAAGCCCCAGGGCGGGTGGGCAACAGTTCTTGGTATGTTGGTGCTGGGTTTCCCCGAGGTACATTGGGTCTTCATCAGTGGAGTACTTGGTAGTCCAAACGAGAATTCAACAAACAACAATGCTGTTCTCGCAAAGGCGCATTTTGCTGAGTTGCCTGAAAAGCTGGAGGCAGTTCTAGAAATCGCTTCACGTGATGGACCATCCGTGCTCTGCGATAGTACTGGCTTGCGTAACTCAATCCGAACGGTGATGAACAGTGGACCAGGAGGTCTCAGATTTCCTTGCCGCACCGACTTCGCCGTCGCGATTGACGAAGAGCGTAGTTACGCTTGGTTTCATGCCTATACCGCCTACCGTTTCGGGTATCGGGCGCAAGCCGTTACGACCTATGCGAGCATGCAATGGTCTTTGAAGGCACCCAATATCCCGCCAACCCTTGTTTTCGAGGACTACTTCCTGCAATTTGGCGACGTTCATCCCCTTGGTTTCTCACATCTGCGTGTGCGGGATAAAAGCTTTAGGCAGCTGGCGTCTGTTAATAGTCGGATCTTTGTGACTAGTGGTCATCACCAAGGGCAAAGCGACGAAGCCCGCCTTGACAATCCGATCTACCTGCACGAACTGCGATGCCGTGGTAAGTGGAATCGGGAGTTGAACAAGCCAGTGGGCGGCATTTTTAATTTGTGGAAGGACTCCGGCCTACAATATAAGTTGCGCGAAGGTGGACGCCCTGGGTTGGCGCCTGGATTCGACTCGCCAAAGAATAGCGAGGAAAGTAAGACATGGCATGGCACCCCCGGACGACTATTGACCGTCGCGGATCGGCTTATTGCTCGGGCTGAGCGCCTACGCTCGGAAGTGCAGTCGGTTCCACAAGCCATTCGAGGCGCCTTGATAGCAACGGATGCGATGGAGTTGCTTGGTGGCAAGACACCAACTACCCACCTTCAGGCGCTTGCGTTGAAGCACCACTTCGAGGTGTTGGCTGAGTGTCAGTTTGTAGGAACACAACAGCATATGGATGTCGGCGCCAGAATGAAGGACATTCAGCGGGAGATAGTAGCGTTGAGCGGCTGGTTCGGCGCGAAGAGGCAGCAAAGGAAAGCGGCTGCATGGAATGCCGAATTGTCCATATTGAATAAACTCATCGAGGTTTTTCGAGACAACAATCAGTTTGACGAGGAGCAAATTCTACAGGTGCGTGCGCGGCAATTACATCGGAAGTTACGATTCAAGAACTACCGAGCCGTTGTCAAGCCGCTCGAAATTTTTCCTTGGTATGTCGAAAAACTAGTCGCTTCATTCCCTTTATTTGTAATGGCAATAGCACTCTGGGTCTTGGTTTTGGGAGCGCTTTTTGCCTGGGCAAGCGGTCTGTCTTGGAATCAGGCTTTGGCCGACGCCTTCATCTCGTTTGTAGGTATTGGACCGCCCAGCGATGATGCGCTCTGGAAGCCGTCTTACGGATGGAATGGATCGTTCTGGCTTGTGGCGCTAGCTCTCGTGCTTGGGTTTGTCCATCTGGGTATTTTCATAACCCACCTCTATTCAATCGTCAGTAGAAAGTGAGGAGTCGACCATGCCTTCAGCCAATGACAAACCGCCTGGATGGTGGGCACGACACGGAAGTCGTTTCGTACGTTTCCTCCTCGCATTAGCCGTATTTGCCACAATTACTGTCCCAATGGCTTTGAATGGAAGAGCCATCGTCAGTAAGGATCTTAAAGACTTCGCTACAGTAACCAAGACCGCTACCGAAACCTCTGGGCAAAAAGCGTCCAACGAGAGCAGGACTGAATCTTTACAGAAAGTGGACCAGCAGATCAGGAATGAACAGGTTCCCGCCAAGATCGAAAAGGTTGAAGAGTCTGCCTTGCCGCGCGTCTACGCATATATGCTACAACTAGCCGCATGGTGCACGGTGTTAGCCGTGTCGCTCTGGGCGATGGTAGCTCTCACCAATGATCAGTAAACGACCTTGGTGGCTGACTATGATGCTTTGGTCATCATTCGATTAGGCGAAAAGCGAACGGCCCACGCATGTCCTCACCCCACGCGTGGGTCTTTCTGAATTCTCGCGGCGCCAGGCGGCGCTCCAGCAAGAACTAGCGTTCGCTTTGTTGGCCGTTGACGGCCATCGCCTTCAATGTCCTCACCCCACCGAAGGCGTTTCATTGCCGCGCACTCTATGATTCAGCGGCGTACTAGTCAAGCAAAGTACCTAAGATTTTTCTGCTTTCGGAATAGGTTGCATTTGACAGTTCGCCCGGCACGGTCGCTCAATAGATTCTATGTTGGAAACTGAGCATCGAATGCAATTCCTCAGTCATGTCGAAGATGGCAGCGGCAGAGCGTTTCCCATGGTCTCAACGCTCGTTTACAAACTTCACGATCCGACTTCATTAGATATAGAAGTACTTCTTTTGGGAAATGAAGATGAGCGAAGGGCCGCGCTAATTTATCTCAGCAGACCACCCTACTATAATCAGATCTGGCTTCACAGCAATGAACCAAGATTCTCTTCTGTAGAGGTTTTGGGAATTCATCGTGTGTCAAATCGAGAATATCGAGTTTCCTATGGGGCTTCAGAAGTACAGATCGGTTTAGACCATGGGGCCAGGGAGCATGAAACAATTTGGTTCTTCAAGGCGGAGTTAACGCCAAGCGGCATTCTTGAGGCTGTTGGCACTAAACAGTTTAGCTACACCGGCGACATCAAAGTTGAACCTCTTGAATCTTCGAAGGTAGAAGTGTCATCGGTCTTCGGTACTCTCGAAGCCAGCGAGCGTTACGCGCATTTTGAGGACGAGGAATACGCGAACAAGGTCACGCACTCGGTACAACGCGCGTCCATCACGGGCTTAATAAAGATTCCACCACGTGAAACTATCTCGCAAGTCAACGATGCTCTTACGCGCGAGATATCTGACATTTGCACAATTCTGTCGTTTTGTTATCGACAGCCAGTAACTTTCTACGAAATGCAATACATCACCGATCCCAACTCAACTGCTCGGGAGTTAATGCACACGGCTACGGTTCGACGCCGGCTTCATGAGCAACAAAGAAAGATTCGTGATGATGAACTTATAGACCGGGACAATTTGGCGAATAGCGGGCTGAATGAGTTGCTAAGCAAGTATAGAGCTTCGCCTCATCTTGAGGAGTTGAGAAGGACGATGCGATTTCTAGCCGCCTCTTACAAGGTCACAACGCTGGAGTCCTCGTATTTCTTGGCATACTCCGCCCTTGATTTGATAACGTCGGCGGTTCGAGGCGAGGATGTGTTCCTCATGGATAACGCAAGATGGCGCAGGCTTCAGAAACGACTGCGAGAGTTTATTGATAATATCGCTGTCTCCGAAGGCTTGACGCCAATTGTGACTCAGTTAAAAGAGAAGCTTCCCGAGTTACGACGGACGTCAGGCGTAAATAGAGTGATTAAGGCTTGTGAGCAACTAAGCATAACAACGTCTGATCTTTGGCGCAAAGATGGTTTTGAGGCGGGTTTACGAGCTACAACGAAGATACGAGATAGCTTATTTCATGCTGCTTCGCTGGGCCAGGTTGACGAGATGTGGGTAAACCTCATTCGCATCAGAGTTCTAGTTGAGCGTTTAGTCTTGGCGCTGCTTGAGTGGCCGGATGATCGAACTTGGGTGTGGAGGAATCAGCAACTGGCGCGAATTCGACAGTAAGAGCGTGACGAGCACGTTCGAACTACGTCAACCAGCTATTTTCATAATCGAGTTCGTGCCGTCGCCGAATTGATATTCCCGGCCTGTTAGCCTGCCAAAATTTCCACTTGAAAAGAGAGGCCGCCGCGTTTCCTCACGCCACGGGCGGCCCCGTCGGCACTGGTTCACTCCCTTATGTCTGAGCAGGAGGCCGTGCCAGACATTAAAACCGATGTTCGAATTCGTCGCTCATTTCTAACTCGAGCAGGCGCATGAGAATCTGCGGTACGATCGCGGAATCCTGCTTACTTACCCATTCGTCTACGCGCGCGTTACGAGATAGTTTTCGAAAGCCGTCCACGATCTCATTTGCCGTAACCATCACGATCGGCAGATGTTGGCGATGGTCCAGTGACCGCGCTAGCTTCGTCAATTCTAGGCCGCGCAACTCAACTTCGAAGATCAGCAAGTTATACCTGGGATTGCCTTTGAGAAAGTCCATAGCCGAATCGACGTGTGGACAGGACACGATGTGATAGTCAGGCGCTGTCAAAACCCCTCGCAGAGCCCGAAGGAACTCGATGTCGCCGCCGACGTAGAGCAGCCGGAATCGCGCACTTTCGGAGTTAGCGATTTTCAGACAATTGTGAGGCAGTATGAGCATGGGACTTCAAAACCGCCTGCTCAAACCACGGGCATTCTGATATGCTCCCGACGTTCTTGTCTTTGACAATCAGGCAACGGCCAAATGCGTGGCTCACCATCCCGTCCAGTCGAGAGATGAGCATCGCCGTTGAGCATGGAATGTTCCAACTCACGGCGAATCAGTTACGCGGCCTAATGCTAGATACCATCGTATCTAGCGAGCGACAAGGTGTCAAGGTCGAGTCTTCATCGGGAGGTGTGCTCCCGTGAAGAAGTCCTCCCCAACTAAATCAAGCCGTTTGGCGAAGAAGCTTAAGAAAATACGACTGGATCTGGGATTGTCTCAGAGTGAGATTTTGGAGCGGCTAGGCTTCGCGGATACTCTCTTTCGGAGCAACATTTCTCAATATGAGCGTGGGCATCGAGTTCCAGCACCACCCGTACTATTGAAATATGCCCGATTGGCGAAGGTCGATTTGGCAGTTTTGATTGACGACGATCTCGACTTGCCCGAACAGTTGTCGGGCGTTACGAAGAGAAAAGCAAAATGAGTGTCAGCTCAGGAATGCGGTTCTTTAAGGCCTAACGTTTTTTAGTCGCCCGTTTGCGAGGTGTGTGGTTATTTTTCTCGATCAAGGTTGCTTCTTCGCGGAGTCCTTCACAGAAAGTATTGACTATATCTGCCAGTCGCTTGGCCTTTGCTAAGCTCCGTTTTCGATCTCTCGCATTACCAAGGAAGAACTCAAGCTCAATCTGTCGGCCGCAATCAGCGACGGTGAGCATGTTCGTCCCCAGCGCATAATCCCCTCCTTCGCTCGACTCGACTTCCGCAACGATATATGACGTGGTACGGCTCGAAGCAGGGGCCAGGAACGTCCGTCTGAAATAGCGAAATTGAGACATTTGGATTACTGGCAAAACGGGGTGAACAAGACCCTGCGTTCTGCTATTCTTTGGGCGCTCTTAGTGTTTGACAATCTGGCAACGGCCAAATGCGTAGCTCACCATCCCGTCCAGTCGAGAGATGAGCATCGCCGTTGAGCATGGAAGGTTCCTACTCACGGCGAATCAGAAGCGCGACCTATGGCTAGATACCATCGTATCTAGCAAACGGAAGAGTGTCAAGGTCCGATCTTCGTTGGGAGGCGGCTCCCGATGAAGAAGCGCACCTCGACTAAATCAAGCCGTCTCGCGAAGAAACTCAAAAAGATTCGGCAGCACCTAGGATTGTCTCAAAGTGAAATATTGGAGCGATTGGGATTCGCGGATACTCTTTTTAGAAGCAATATTTCTCAATACGAGCGAGGCGATCGCGTGCCTTCACCGCCGGTTCTCCTTGCCTATGCCCGTTTAGCGAACGTGGATCTTGCGATTTTGATTGACGATGAATTGGATTTAGCAGCTGCCTTATCCGTACTAAAGAAGGGTGCCGGTTCTAAGCGAGCAAGCCGAACGAAGAAACGATAGGAACGGTCAAGCTGAAAGCATTTCCCTCAGCTTTTCTTTGAGGACGGCCTCTTTAGGTGTTCTCACCCCACGCTGCAACCCATTCCCGAACCTTCCTCACGGTCAGCGTGTGCTTGACCGAGCTGCGGACATTCAACTATTGGGCCGTCGGATCAGCCGAGGAGTCTCGCCTGGACCGTTATCGAAATATCTCATCCAAGCGCCAAACCAACGCTAAGGCTTGTGCGTCGCCGGTCTTAGCAAAAATATCGAGCAAACTCATCAAGTCTTGAAGCGGCTGCCCGTCTCTAACATCATAACGGTAGTCGGCGAGCACCGCCTCGACGAGTTTTACGACTTCTGTTGTGGCCATGGAATCCAAGTTGTAGCCACTCGGCTCACTTGACTCTGCAACACCTGCGGCTAAATGCAGCACCCCTTCTGGATCGTAGCGCAAAACGCCGTTCAGGAGTTGCATAAAGTAATGTGCGGTAGGCGCGAACATTACTCCGTGTTCTTTGTTGAGTGCAAAGGTCACTACCTGTTCGAGAAGTGGTTTGATCGCGTAGTAATAGCGTCGTCGTTGTTCATGAGACGGCGGCGTTTCATCATGATCGACACTTACACTGCCTTTAATCTTCGCAGCGAAATAAAGCCGAGTGACTAACTCATCAATTACTCCGTACACGTTTCGTAGTTGACTCTGGAATTCTTCATCCCAGCTTCCACGATCGCGAACAGTCTTCAGAATTTCCTTCACCGCGGATGCCGCCGCTTGGATGGCTCGCGACAACCATGAAATAGCATTCTCAATCTGTGGAAGCCTTTGCGGCTCTTCCAACCGCTGCGGAGTAATGAAGGTCACCGCATTGAACGTGCAGGCTCGTAATGGTCCAGCCCATTTGACAGGATCCTGCAGAAACGCATTAAGCGTGGCGAGCGCCCATTCGTTTCGCCGCGCGACGGCAAGCCCAACCACGATTGGCAGCGCGTCACTGACGACGCTGATATCACAGTCATCGTTGAATACTCGTTTAAAGAACTGATCCAGCACATCAACCGTTCCATGTTCATGCTTTATCGCGACATAACTCAGTGTCCGGAACAGGGCGCCGGCCACTACACCGTTCTTTTCTGTGTTAGCGATTCGGTCAGCTAGATGCCAAAAGAAGTCAGGCGAACTATCAATCAATCGAAAGAGGTCGATGGTGGCGAGAAAGCGGACCGATGGCTTAGGGTCGCTAACTAATCGTTCGATAGCTTCTGATAGTTCATCGTCAAGGCTAAGCATAGCAAGCCAGGTCAATCCGCGCGCGGCTTCAATCCGAGGTGCCGGTGACCAGTATGCATGGGTATAGTTAGAGTCGGCTTCTGGATTGGGTTCCGGTGAGGGGTGACCCGCACACATTAGTAGTACGTCGCGGCAAAAGCGATACTCAGGACTCTCCGAATCTGTAATACCGCGACTCATCGAAGTCGCGCATTCTGCAATTCTTGTTAATGCGGTCTCCTTGACGGCGTCGTCGGCCTTTGATTCTTGAATCTTTAGAAAGGCCTCTTCAGCCTGACTAAGGATTGCTTTAATATCCTGTTCACTTGGAGCGTTGCTTTCCCATTTTGATCCAAATGCACCAAGTGAAGCTGTGATACTCAACAGGGCTTGATTCTCAGGTCGCTCGGGGTTCAAGCCCTGTCGCTTCCATGACATCTCTTCGGTCGAGGGGCCCGGAGACGGTCCCCATCCCATACTGAAGGAGACAAGCGGCTCATTCGTTGGCAAGCTCTCGTTCTGTTGCATCCGCATAACGAGGATCTTCGCGGCCTCTGTTTGCAATAGTTCCGCCGGAAATCTTGCGATGAGTCGGTCTCTACGGCGGTTCAAGTATTCAAGCTCTTCCTCCTTACGGTCCTGCGGCAGAGCCATAATGGTTTGCTCGATCTTCAAGCGCTGTTCCGCTGTAAAGGAGAAAGCCGCGGCCTCGATAAATGCGCCCACCTCTTGTAGCGTCTCGTTACCGAGCAGAACGGGCCGCGCCAAGCACAGCTCGAGTAGACGAGATGCGAAGATACGCGGGGCGCGGCATCCCGATTCGAGCAGTCGTTTCCAAAAGAAGGCCACGACCGCGTGGTCGCGAAATTCGTCAAGTAGTTGCTCGATCAATTCATCTGATTCTTCACTGCCGGCGGTCTTGTCGATGAATGAGAAGACACTGTCAGCCATCTTAACGGGCTCGTCCGTAAACGATTGATCCCACGCGTAACTTCCGTCCGACAAGTACGAGGCTGCGCCTCCGCGAAAGGCAAAGTGCTCGATTTCCCGCTCATGATCCGTTGTCTGCTGCTCATCATAGCGAAGAACGTGACGCTCAATCACGAATGCGTTAAGGCAGTCAATTGCCGTGCGCGTGGCAATTCGAGGGTTCGCCTCAAGGAACTGTGGATATTTCCCAATCAATGCGTAGCGGCACATTTCGAAATCCTGCCGTCGCGTGCTCGTGAGTGGCATGATTGGGCTACCCATCTGTGTACGGGCTTCACTCAGTTCCCGATGACCAAAGATCCTCTTATATAGGATCGATACGAAATCGGGACTGTAGACCCAAACCTCCTCAATTACGTTTGCGAGTCGGAAGAAGTAGTCAATCGGGTAATCCGTTTCTTCCAACAGGTCGAGTACTTTAACCAGCAAAACTTCGGATTCCTCCGGCGCGGTTGCAATCGTTTTCGCCACCAATGGCACAGCCCAAACTGAACCCAGATTCTCCAGCCAAGGCTCTTGCGACGTTAGTCTCTGCTGCCACAGCCACAGGAGTACATTCCGAGCGAGATACCCACAAGCAGTTAGCAACAGGTCATCGTCGGTTTTTTTGGCGCGCTCCAACAGGTAATTGGTTGCGAAGGCCACCTCCCAAGCAAACTCCTTTTGTACCTGAGTTGAAACTTCCAGCAGAAACAGGGCCCAGGGCAGGATGCGTGCGCTACGGAGCAAACGGTTGGCCTGCAGCACACGCAATACTCCCTCCGTCGCACCCTCTTGGCGTTTCTTAAGAGCATCGACCAACGGGCCTAATTCCTCGATTTTGCGTGCTTCGTTTACGACCACCGTTGGTGCCAATAGCCTCGCAAATAATCTGATGTGAAGATCGGAGCTCGGAAGCATCCGCCAAAAAATTCTCCAAAATAGGTCGGGCTCTTCGTGCCACAGCCTCGTAAAGTAAAAGCTGAGGCTAGGCCGAAGGAACAACGGCCTAGACGAATCTTCAGAAAGGAAGTCTATGAGTCGGTCCGCATCATCCTCAATCAGCAGTATGCTCACGGCATAGTCAAACAGAATGTTGTGGCGGAATGTTATCCGCTGCTCATTGTCGGATGTGTAGACAAGTACCTCGGAAGTCAGCAATGAGTTCCACGTATCGCTACCGCCGACTTCGTACACCTCATCAGTTCGCAGAGAAAGCGACCGGTCATTAACCATCTTCCGAGTGATCCTGGAAAGAAAAACACGCCGTTCGTCGGCTAGCCAGCCGTTCGTGACGCGGTATTTCCAAAACAAACCTAATAGTTGGATATCGGAGTCAACGGCGCTCAATTCAGCCAGGTCAGGCTTTTGCAATAACACTCTCTCTATCAACCATAGGTTAAATGGGATTCGAACTAACTCTTTGAAATCATCGGAACTATGCGCGTAGAGCTCTGCAAGGTGATCAATGCTCTCGACAGCTTGTTGGGTCTCATCTCGTGAAAGTGGGGGAATGAAAAAATTGCGACACCGGATCCCCGACATCTGGTACTGGCGTGGAACATTTGAGCTAAAACTCGCGGGAAAGATGTCTTGCAATTCTTGCGATTTCAACGCGTCATACGTTCGAACGCTGACTACTACGTTCCACAATCCACGCAACTTACTAACGCCGCGACGGATCAAATTTAAGAAGAATCGCTGAGCGTTCTCGGAACGAGCCGCGTCGAAAGCGTCCAGAATCAGGATTCCGGTTTCAGAATTCGCTTTTGATTGTTGATGAAGGTATTCGATGAAATCACTTTTAATTTGGAGGGCTGACTCAAGATCGTTTTCATTTTCAATACCTAACTTGTCGATAGGAAGATACAGACACATGGTGTTTTTGCCCGCGTTCTCACTGAATGCCCTGAGTAGAAAAGTCTTCCCTACTCCGGGCGCTCCGACCACGACTCCGCTCCCGCCGTGAACGAACGCGGCGAACGCTTCTTCCATGTTGTGGCGATCGATCCGCATTACAACTCCAACATTCTCTTATTTATGCTTGCTATCGCGTCCGACACGACCGGCACGCCCACTTCTTCCGCCAATTCAAAAACCAATCGCTTCAAACCACTGTGATCCGGTTCCTGTCCGGCATTCTCGACTGAGGGCACATGGTAAAAGACGGGCATCGTGTTGAGCAGTCGCAGATATTCAACTGTCTTCTCCTGGTCCTCGTTGGTGGTAAACGGCATTAGCGCAAAGTGCGTCAGGTCATTACCTAACTGCAAATCTTGCCGAAGGACTCGCAGCATATGGTTGAAAAAGTCGTCTCTCAATCCAAACCCAACAAAAACGAGTGGATGCGTCACAAATAGTGTCCAAAGCACCTTACGGTGCAGCTTGTCTAAAATCACACTCTGTGGCGTGCCCTCCTCATCATATTCAGGTGGATCACCATAATGCCTGCGATAGTCTTCGTCTGTAAGAATAAGACGTTGCGGGTTTCGATAGTAGCCATGGAGATGGAGCACCCAACGGGGAGGCCCATCGGAAGCCAAACTACGAAAGAAATCAAGTACTCGGTAGACTCTCTCATCACAAAGGTCAATCGGTTCACAGCGAAATGGACCCATATCACCCGCAAAAGCGTCAGCAGCGGCTGACTCAATCACTGGCTCATAGTTGCTGGTGACCAACCCACAGAACGGAAGTCGCACCAATGCGATGTGCAGATCGTCGTGTAACCTTGGCCTATCAGACCGAGGCTCAAACCTTCTTTCTAGAAAATTGTAGTAATCGGGAAGTCTCTTCTTCAGGCGGATTTCATGAACGATTTTGCCGGCAAAGATCATGGGAGATGCATCATTGAGCGGAGGCAGGTCGCTGGCAAACTGGAACCTCATTTCTTCCACGAGTTGCGGCCACGAGGGATAACCGACAGAACGACTGTTGCCTGCACCGGCCAACAGCACAGTTCGCCGGGCTCTCAACGCTGTCACAAGCTGTCGTTTTGCACTTTCGTTATCAAACATTTCGCTGCCTATTACACGGACCCCTGCGCACCCGTTTAAACAACAAAGGTTAACGTATTCTCACTGATTCAATAAGGCCTCGCCTTCATTCCGCTGACGCTCCATTCCAGCCGAGACAAGTAATTTAGTTTCCCCCTCTCCGGGCCGATTGTGCCACGAGAGCCCACCCGCACAACTCTCCGCAAAGCCTCCGAGTGCTCCACTCCGTTCCGCCCCTACGGGTGTGCGGTCGGGCACCCACTCGTGTCCCAACGTCCCTACGAGGGGGAAACACTGTTTTAAGCCCCAGACCAAAACCACGCGCAGTGAGTCGGAGTAGGAATGACTATTACTAATCACCCCCTCCACAGATCCGGACGAGCGCTGCTAACGCATCCGGCTCCTGCCTTAGGTGATGACGCCAAGTCGCCTG
>Ga0187892_10003478_pt1 | contig 28715 bp, 27 predicted proteins | sample MA1701073metaG_FD_139345 | JGI IMG/M metagenome (GOLD analysis project Ga0187892, IMG submission 139345) | Bio-ooze microbial communities from a basaltic lava cave in the Kipuka Kanohina Cave System on the Island of Hawaii, USA - MA170107-3 metaG ... | reverse complement strand
TGCTCGCCTCGGTCGAGAGCGACCAGCTGCCCGGCGCCGTGCTCGTCCTTCCGGTTACCGCGATGCCGGAAGAAAACGGGACCTATGTGAATCGGGACGGTCGGGTGCAGCGGTATCACCAGGCGAAGGCTTCTCCCGGGATGGCACGGCCGGCCTGGTGGGTTGCCGCGGAGGCCTGGGCGCTTCTCGGAGCGGGCCGGGAGGCTCCCGCTACCGCAGCCGACGCCTTTGCCCGGCTTGGCGAAACCATTCCGTCCTTGACCGGCCTCAGCTACGACGATCTCGGTTACACCGGCTGGAAGCTCGGCACGGATGGGACCCGTTCCACCATCCCATCTTCCCGTCCTCCCGTCCGCTCGGCGCGATGACCCCCGAGTTCAAAGGATTCCTGCTCCTCAGCATCCTCAAGATGCTGGTGGTGTTCACCGTCGTCATGATCGGGGTCGCGTTGCTCACCCTCATGGAGCGCAAGGTGAGTGCCTGGATGCAGAACCGCCGGGGACCCAACCGGGTGGGCTGGGCGGGACTGCTGCAGCCGGCGGCCGATGGGGTCAAGAACATCGTCAAAGAGGAGACGTTCCCCTCCTCGGCGAATCCCCTGCTGTTCACCCTCGCGCCGGCGATGGCCTTCATTCCCGCGGCGCTCCTCTCGGCCGTGATCCCCTGGGCGGCACCGCTCCCGGTGAATATCGACTGGCGATTGCCGCTCATCGGCCTGGTGAGCTACCACGGCACGCTGTCCATGGCCGTGGCGGACCTGCCGGTGGGGTTTCTGTTCGTGCTCGCGATCAGCTCGCTCGGGGTGTACGGGATCGCGCTGGCAGGCTGGTCCTCGAACAACAAGTACTCCCTGCTCGGAGGGCTGCGGTCGAGCGCTCAGATGGTCTCCTACGAGGTCGCGATGGGGATGAGCCTGATCCCGGTGCTCTTGCTGACCGGCAACGTGACCTTCAGCCGGATCATCGAGGTGCAGCAGCAGGGACTCTGGTTTGTGCTGCCGTTGTTCCTCTCCTGCTTCGTGTTCCTCATCGCGGGATTCGCCGAGACCAACCGGTTGCCGTTCGACCTGCCGGAGGCCGAATCCGAGCTGATCGCGGGGTATCACACCGAATACAGCGCCATGAAGTTCTCGATGTTCCCGATCGCCGAGTACGCCAACATGGCGACGGTGTCGGCGATGGTGGTGACGCTGTTCTTCGGGGGCTGGGACCTGCCGGGGCCGTGGGCACCGGCCCCCGGTCTCCTGCTGACCCTGCTGACGGCGTTGGTGATGTTCCTGAAGGTGCTGTTTTTCCTCTTCCTGTTCATGTGGGTGCGCTGGACGTTGCCTCGCTTTCGCTATGACCAGCTCATGGCGCTCGGCTGGAAGGTCCTGTTGCCCACCGCCCTGGCATACATCATGGTCATCGGCTTCGCGATCTGGGGCATCGGGCGCGTGCCGGCGCTGGCAGGGAGCCCCCGACTCTCGATGCTCGCCCTGTTCGGTCTCAACCTCGTCCTGGGATATGTGCTCTTCTTCGTTCTCGACCGCGGCGGGATCGTGAGCGGCTCGTACCGCCCCGCGACCGTCCGGGCAGGAGAAACCTGATGGCCATCGGCGTGAAGGTCCTCAAGCGGCCGGAGCAGCAGGTGAGCTACGTGCGCGCCGCGCTCAAGGGGATGGTGCTCACCTTCAAGCACATGCTCCAGCCGAAGGTGACCATGCAGTATCCGGAGGAGAAGAGCACCGCGGACGCCCGCGGGGTCTATACGGTATCGCCGCGATGGCGGGGGACCCACCGGATGCTGGCGGACGAGCAGGGCCGCACCAAGTGTGTAGCCTGCGGGTTATGCCCGCAGATCTGCCCTGCGAACTGCATCAAGCTGGTCCCCGGCGAGGATGCCGAGGGGAACCGCTACCCGCTGATCTACGAGATCGACGAATTCCGGTGCGTGTTCTGCGGGTACTGTCAGGAGGTGTGCCCGGAGGAAGCGATTCATGTGGGGGTCCACTACGAGAACTCGGAATACAGCCGGGACCGCTTCGTGTACGATCTGGAGCGGCTGAGCTCCCAGGTGCATCCGGTGTCCACGCTGTGGGATCCGAGCGACCACCGCGGCGAGTGACGTGAGCGCCGAATCCGTCTTTTACCTGCTTGCCGGGGCGGCCGTGCTGTCCGCCGTGCTGTGTGTCGTGCAGCGCAACCCGGTGGCTTCGGCGCTCTGGCTGGTCTCGACGATGTTCGCCCTGGCGGGCCTCTACGTGCTGCTCAACGCCCAGTTCATCGCGGCGATCCAGGTGCTGGTCTACGCCGGCGCGGTCATGGTGTTGTTCCTGTTCGTGATCATGCTGCTGCACGTGGGCCGGGAGGCGAGCGACATGCGGGGGCGGGGAAGCCGGGTGGCTGCCGGAGCGATCGGGCTTCTACTCCTCGCGGAATTGTTCGTCCTGTCGCGGGTGACGCCGGGAGGGCTGGCCGTGCTGAGCGGCGGCGTCGGGGGAGCGGGGAGTCCCCTCGAGGCGTTCCCGGCGGGCCGCGCGGGGCAGCTCGCTCCAGCCGCCGAAGGCGTCGTGGGCGCGATTGCCCGGCCGTTGTTTCAGACCTACCTGATTCCCTTCGAGATCACCTCGGTCCTCCTGCTGGCCGCGGCGGTCGGCGCCGTGGTGCTGGCCAAGCGGAGGCTGTAGCCATGTTGCTCGGACCGTCTCTGCTCGTCTCCGCGCTGCTCTTCACGATCGGTGTGGCTGGCGTGTTGCTGCGCCGGAACGCCATCGTGCTGTTCATGTGTATCGAGCTAATGCTGAATGCGGTCAACCTGACGTTCGTGGCCCTGTCGCAGGTGCTCGGGCTCGACGGGCAGGTGATCGTGTTCTTCGTCATGACCGTCGCAGCCGCCGAAGCGGCGGTCGGCCTCGCGATCATCCTCGCGATCTTCCGGCATACCCGGTCGGTCGACCTCAAGCACATCAACCTGCTGCGCGGGTAATGCCTCCCCTGGTGCTGCAGGCCGTCACCCCGGCAACGGGAGCCGCGAGCTGGATCTGGCTCGCGGTCGCTCTGCCGCTGGCGGGGTTCCTCGTCAACGGGACGCTGGCGCTGGTCCGTCCCCAGGCCAAACGGGCGGTGTCGATCGTCGGCAGCGGCGTGGTGCTGGCGGCCTTTGCGGTGGCCCTGGCCATCTTCGTCCAGCTTCGCGCCGCACCGCCGGAGCACCCGATCATCGTGGACCTGTGGCGGTGGATTACAGCCGGTTCCCTCGACATCCGGTTCGCGTTCCAGGTCGATCAGCTCTCCCTGGTCATGCTCCTGATCGTGACCGGCGTCGGCGGGCTGATCCACCTGTACAGCATCGGCTACATGCGCGAGGATCCTGGATACGCGCGGTTCTTCGCGTATCTCAATCTCTTCATCGTCTTCATGCTGGTGCTGGTCCTCGGGTCGAACCTCCCGGTCGCGTTCGTGGGATGGGAAGGGGTGGGTCTCTGTTCCTACCTGCTGATCGGATTCTGGTACTCCGATCCGGTCAATGCCGACGCGGGGAAGAAAGCGTTTCTGATGAACCGCATCGGGGACTTCGGCGTCATGATCGGGATGTTCATTGTCTGGTGGAATCTCAAGACGCTCGATTTCGCGACGATCGACGAGGTTGCGGTGCGGTCGCTGACCGCCGGAGGCATGATCGTCACGCTGATTACCCTGCTGCTGTTCCTGGGGTGCACCGGCAAATCGGCCCAAATTCCGCTGTACACCTGGCTCCCGGATGCCATGGCCGGCCCGACGCCGGTTTCGGCGTTGATCCACGCCGCCACCATGGTCACGGCGGGGGTCTATCTGGTCGCGCGGACCAACGTGCTGTTCTCCCTGGCGCCGACCTCGGCGGCGATCGTCGCGGGCGTTGGCGCCCTGACGGCGCTGTTCGCCGCCACCATCGGGCTTCGTCAGTATGACATCAAGCGGGTGCTCGCCTATTCGACGATCTCCCAGCTTGGCTATATGTTTCTGGCGGTCGGGACCGGCGCGTACGTCGCCGGGGTGTTTCACCTCGCCACCCATGCCTTTTTCAAGGCGCTCCTGTTCCTGGGCGCCGGCAGCGTGATCTACGCGATGCACCACGCCTATCACGCTACCCATTCCTCCGAGGACGCCCAGGACCTTCGCAACATGGGCGGGCTGCGACGCAAGCTCCCCTGGACCTTCGCGCTGATGCTGATCGCGACGCTCGCCATCGCCGGAATCCCGCCCTTCTCGGGATTCTTCTCGAAAGACGAGATTCTCGCCGCCGCGTTCGGACGCGGAGCGACCGCGCCGGTCTGGAAGCTGTTCTGGGGCATGGGTCTGATCGCCGCCTTCCTCACTGCCTTCTACATGATGCGCCTGCTCGCGATGGCCTTCCTGGGACGGAACCGGACGGGAGCCGCCGAAGAAGAGCATCTCCACGAGGCGCCGTGGATCATGACCGGGCCGCTGGTCGTGTTAGGCGGTCTCAGTCTGCTCGGGGGCCTGCTCAACGTCCCGGCGCTGTTTGGCGGTGGAGCGCGTCTCGAACACTGGCTCGAGCCCGTCCTGGCGCGCGCACTCCAGATGGTGCCGGTCGAGTTGCCGCACGGTGCCACCGAGTGGCTGCTGGTGGGCGGAGCGGTGGTCGTTGGGGTGGCAGGGCTCCTGATCGGCTGGCGGTGGACGACCGCTTCGCCGATCCCTCCAGCGAAAGAGGCCCTCCCGGAGCGCGGGTTCGCCAAGGTGCTGTTCCGCAAGTACTACGTGGACGAGATCTATCATGCCGTGTTCGTGCGCCCTCTGGTGGGGATCTCCCGGTGGGTGCTCTGGAAGGGCGTTGATCAGGGCCTGATCGACGGTGTGGGGGCGAATGGGTCCGCCCGCGTGGCCCGCGCCCTGGGTTGGATCGGCTCGCGGCTGCAGTCGGGACACGTGGGGGTCTACGTGGTGGTCTTCCTGGTGGGCGCGGTCTGGCTGATTCGCGCCGTGGTGCGATAGCCCCGTGAACGCCTTCCTGTCGTCGATCGGGTATTCGTCGTGGATCCTCCACGCGCTCCTGATCGTGCCGTTGGCCGGGGCGGTGCCGGTCCTGCTGGCCTCGCCGCGCGCGGCCCGCCGCATTGCCCTCGCCGTGTCGCTGCTCGAGCTGTTCCTCTCGCTCGGGCTGTGGTGGGCGGTGGATACCGAGCCCGGCACGCTGCAGTTCGCCAGCAGCACCCCGTGGATTGCGGCCTGGGGAATCAGCTATGCCGTGGCCATCGACGGGATCTCCCTGACGATGGTCCTGCTCACCACGATCCTCATGCCGCTCTGTATGGTCGGGAGCTGGAAGTACATCACCGAGCGTGAGCGGGGGTATTACGCCCTGCTGCTGGTGCTCTTGACCGGTGTGATCGGGGTTTTCATCGCCACCGATCTGTTCCTGTTTTACGTCTTCTGGGAAGTGATGCTGATCCCGATGTATTTCATCATCGGGATGTGGGGCGGGAAGAACCGGCTCTATGCTGCCATCAAATTCTTCCTGTTCACGATGTTCGGCTCGCTGCTGATGCTGGTGGCGATCGTGGGGCTGGTCTGGGTGATCGCCGCCAAAACCGGCACCCTTTCCTTCGCGTACGCCCACGTGATCGCGAACGCCTCGCTGGCGGGTGAGTTGTCGCCGTGGTTCTTTGCCGCGTTCGCCATCGCGTTCGCCATCAAAATCCCGCTCTTCCCGTTTCATACCTGGCTGCCGGACGCCCACGTGGAGGCGCCGACGGCAGGCAGCGTGCTGCTGGCCAGCGTGCTGCTCAAGATGGGTGCCTACGGGTTTCTCCGGTTCGCGATTCCGTTGTTCCCCACCGTGGCCATCGCACCGCCGATCACCACCCTCTTCATCGTGCTCGCGGTCATCGGGATCATTTACGGCGCCCTGGTGGCCATGGTGCAGACCGACATCAAGAAGCTGGTCGCCTATTCGTCGGTGAGCCACCTGGGATTCGTGATGCTGGGGATCTTCGCGGGGACGATGCAGAGTATTCAGGGTGCGGTGATGGTGATGATTGCCCACGGTCTCTCGACCGGCGCGCTCTTCTTTCTGGTCGGGATGCTGTACGAGCGACGCCACACTCGGGAGATCGCTGCGTTCGGCGGCCTGGCCAAGGTTCTGCCGGTGTTCAGCCTGATCTTCACCGTGGTGGCGCTCTCATCGATCGGCCTGCCGGGGCTCAACGGCTTCGTCGGAGAGTTCCTGGTGCTCCTGGGCTCGCTGCGCACCCAGCCCCTGGCGACGATGTTCGCCACGTCCGGCGTGGTGTTCGCGGCGGCCTACCTGCTGTGGGCGCTCCAGCGGATCATCTACAACCGGCTCGAGCGGGACAACGAGAAGCTTGGCGACCTCTCCATCCGGGAGCTCGTAGTGATGGTGCCGCTGCTCCTTGGCATCCTGTGGATGGGACTCTACCCTAACCCGGTTCTCCGCCGGATCGAGCCGGCCACCACGCGGTACATGGAAGCGGTGCACGGGGAATTCTCCCTGCTCAACCTCTCCCACCAGACTCCGAGCCCGCCCGCCGACAGCGCCGGAACCGGCGAGAAGCGGGTAACGGCACCGGGTTCAGGCGGAGCCACCGGTGAGGCCGGGGGCGGTGGAGGTGGCGCGCCGTGAGACCCCTCGATCTCCGGCTGCCCGGCGACGCTGCCCTCGCCCTCCTCCCGGAGATCCTCCTGGTCGCCGGAGCGCTGGTCGTGCTGCTGGTGAACGCTTGGCGGCATCGCACCGCGGCCGACAGCCGGCTGGCCGGCTGGGTCGCGCTGGCAAGCCTGGTGCCCAGCGCGGCTGCCCTTGGCTATCTCTGGGTCGGAGGGGCCCAAAGTGTGACGCCCTTCATGGTGGGCCTCGACGCGTTCCGGTTCGCTGCGCTGGCGATCATCCTCGTGGCGACCGCCGCCACAATCGCCTTGTCGCTCGGGTATCTCGAGCGCGAAGGACTCATCGCCCCGGAGTACTACTCGCTGGTGCTGTTCGCCGCATCGGGGATGATGTTCCTCGCGGGGGCGGAGGATCTGATCGTGCTGTTCCTCGGGCTCGAAGTCATGTCCGTGTCGGTGTATGTCCTCGCCGGCTTCAACCGAGGTAGCACCTTCTCGGCTGAGGCGGCGCTCAAGTATTTCCTGATCGGGGCGTTCGCGTCCGCGTTTCTGCTCTACGGCATTGCGCTGCTCTGGGGAGCCACCGGAAGCACCGCATTGAACGGGATCGGCCAACGGCTCGGACAGACGTCGCTCTCCACCATGGGGTTACTCGGGCTCGGGCTCTTGATCATCGGCATGGGATTCAAGATCGCGTCGGTGCCGTTTCACATGTGGGCGCCCGACGCGTACGACGGCGCTCCGACACCCGTTGCCGGTCTCATGGCCACGGGCGTCAAAGCGGCGGGCGTCATCGCGCTGGCGCGGATCTTTTTCGAAGCGTTCCCGCAATCCGAGGCGACCTGGCAACCGATCGTCGCAAGCCTCGCCATCGCATCCATGGTGGCCGGCAACCTCGTGGCCCTGGCCCAGCCTGGGCTCAAGCGGATGCTGGCCTACAGCTCGATTGCCCACGCCGGCTACCTCCTGGTTGCGCTGTGGCCGGGCTCGTCGCTCGGTATGGGAGCGGTGCTGGTGTACCTGGCCGCGTACGTGGTGACGTCCCTGGCCGCCTTCGGGATCCTTGGCGTCCTTGGTCGCGATGGGGAGCGGACCGTGACCCTCGAGTCAATCGCCGGGCTGGCCAGGCAGCGGCCATGGCTTGCCTTCGCACTCTCGGTTTGCATGCTGTCGCTGCTCGGCATGCCGGGTACGTTCGGGTTTATCGGCAAATGGACGATCCTGTCGGCGGTTGCCGCGGAGCGTCACTACCTCCTGGCGGTGGTTCTGGTGATCACCACGCTGGTATCGGCGGGCTACTACCTGCCCGTCGTCATGGCGGCCTACATGCGGGAGCCGACTTCGGCAACGGCCCATGACGGGGCGGGCCTTCCGCGGCCGGCCGTGTTGGTTGTCGCTGCGGCGGTGGCGCTGGTGCTGTTCTTCGGGGTGCTTCCGTCGGGGGCACTCAGTACGGCCATGGCGAGCGCGGCAGCTTTGGTGAAGTGAAGGTGGCTGCTGGCTACTAGCTACTAGCTACTGAATAGTAGATACTAAGCTAGTAGCCAGGAGCCAGTGGCCAATAGCCAATAGCCAATAACCAATACCATGCAGGTCCCCAAAAACATCTTCCGTCAGTATGACGTCCGCGGGTTGGTCGATCGCGAGCTGACGCCCGGGTTCGCCCAGGCGCTAGGGAAGGCGTACGGAACGCTCGCCTGGGGGCGGATCGGCCGGCGGCCTGTCCTCGCCGTCGGTCGCGACAACCGGCCTTCGGGTGGGGCACTCGCCGCGCGGGTTCGGGAAGGGATCGCCGCGACGGGTGCGGTGGCCATAGATGTCGGGGAGGTGCCGACACCGGCACTCTACTTTGCGGTCGAGCATCTGCGGACCGACGGCGGGCTTCAGGTGACTGGAAGCCATAACCCGCCGGAATTCAACGGGTTCAAGATGGTGCTGGCGGGCGAGGCCATCCACGGCGACGAAATCCTCGGCCTGCACGATCTGATTTGCCGCGAGGCCTGGCGCTCGGGAACCGGAGAGTTGCGGAGCCCGGACGGCACGGTGCTTCCCGCATACCGCGAGGCGATCGCGAGCCGCCATTCGCTGGCGCGGCCGGTGCGGGCCGTGGTGGATTGCGGGAATGGGGTGGCCAGCCTGATCGCGGTCCGTACCCTTCAGGACATCGGCGCCCAGGTCACTCCGCTCTTCTGCGAATCCGACGGGACCTTTCCCAACCATCATCCCGATCCCACCGTTCCCGAAAACCTTGTCTCCCTCCAGCGAGAAGTGAAAAAATCCGGTGCGGAGCTGGGCATCGCATTCGATGGCGACGGGGACCGCCTGGGCGCCGTGGACGAAAACGGCTCGATCTTGTTCGGGGACCAGCTTCTGGTGATCCTGGGCCGGGACGCGGTGGAGCGGTTTGGGGCGGGAGTGCCGGTGATCTTCGACGTGAAGTGCTCGGAGCTCCTGCCGAAGGCGCTGGCCCAAGCCGGCGCCCGGCCCGAGATGTGGAAGACGGGCCATTCCCTCATCAAAGCACGCATGAAAGAGTTGAAGGCACCGCTCGCGGGAGAAATGAGCGGGCACCTCTTTTTCGGGGGCGACTGGTACGGATTTGACGACGCCCTTTTTGCCGCCGCCCGGCTCCTCGAGATCGTGTCAAAGGGTCCGCCCGGACTGGCACGCCTGCTGTCCGACCTGCCCCGCACCTTCGCGACCCCGGAAATCCGGGTCGATTGTCCCGATGACCTGAAATTCGGCGTGGTAGATCGCGCGGCCGCGGAGTTCGGATCCCGGTACTCGGTGAATACCATCGACGGCGTGCGCATCGCGTTCGCCGACGGGTGGGGCCTGCTCCGAGCCTCCAATACCCAACCGGTGCTGGTTCTCCGCTTCGAAGCCACGAGCTCCGCCGCGCTCGAGGGCTATCGCGCTGAAGTGGCCGATTGGCTCGCCTCGCAGGGCGTCACCATCTAGCAACCGTGTCCGGCAAGGGCCGGGGCATCGCGAGCGCGCTGGTCGCCATCGCCGTTCTGCTCGCGGCGGGGCGATGGGCCACCACGTTTCTGGCCGACCGGCGTTGGGAGGCAACGATCTCCCACCTCGTTGCCCAGGCCGGCGCCCAGCGCGCCCTCGCCGCCACGGGCCTCGAGCTCTTCGTCATTGTGGTCACAGCCGGCTGGCTCATGCTCCATTTTGGACTGGCCGCTCGGATAGCGCTCCCGGTTCAGCTCTCACCCGACGTCGACGATGCCCGGCAATGGCCACCGGCGGTTCCGCGATGGTCCGTTCCGGTCGCCGCGCTGATTATCGGCGTCCTGCTGGGCAGCGGGGCGGGCGCCTCACTCGACCACCTCCGGTTGACCCTGGACGGAGCTCAGCTCGGCGTGCGGGACCCGTTGGCGGGTGAGGACCTCGGTTACTTCCTGGGCGGCTTTCCGTTCTGGTCCATGCTCCAGGAGCGCGCGACAGTCCTCGCGTTCGTGGCCGGCGGCGGAGTCATCCTCCTCTACCTTGTTGGCGGCACGATTCGTCTCACTGGCCATCGGCTCCAGGTGTCCCGCCGCGGCCGTGGCCAGCTTGCGATTCTGCTTGGTGTCCTCGCTCTTTGTCTGGCCTGGGATGCCTCGCTCATCCCCCACCGACTCGCGGCCGGGACTCGGGGGCCGATTCTCGAATCCGAGTTCGTCCTCCGCAGCCTGATGTCGTATCTGGAGACGGGGTTCGGCGCCGCCGCTGCTGTCATGACCTTGTCCTGGTGGTTTCGGGTCCGGGGTGCTGTGGCGCTGCTGTTCTGGATGATGTTCATCCTGGCCAGGGTCGGTGGAGCCTTGCTTCCGCTTCACACTGGCGAGGCATCTGCCGACGCGGCGTGGCGGGTTACCGCGCGCAAGCTCGACTCGGTGGCCTATCAGCTTTTCGGACTCGATGGTCCCGCGCCGCAGGAATCCACCGCGGCCGCACAGCTGCGTCCTTCGCTCTGGGATGATTCGGTGGCGACCCGGGCGCTTGGCGTCCCTGCGGGCGTTCATCGGAGCTGGATCACGACCACCGTTCCGCAGCCGGTGTGGCTGGGTATCGCGGAACAGAGCGGTGGGCCGGCGGTCATGGCAATCAGCGACGATCAGGTGGGTTCAACCGGAGCCCCCCTCTCCTGGGATCGACGGGCTGGGGCCCTCGTGCCCGGGTCTCGTCCGTTCTGGGAGATGGGCTCGCCGCTCGCCATCCGACCGGGAGCGCCCCGCGTGGGAATCGCCTCTCCCGGCAGCGCGGGGCCGCTCGGGGTTGCCATCGACGGGTGGGCCGATCGGATCGTATTCGGGTGGGCCTGGCAAGCTCCCGGTGTCCTCACCTCCCCGACGCAGTCCCGAGTCGGGTGGCGCCTGGATCCCAAGATTCGGTTGCGTGCTGTGGCGCCCTTTGCGCACTGGTCTACCCCCCGTCTCCGGGTCTTCGGGTCTCGATTGGTGTGGCAGAGCGACGGGTTGCTGGTGGCCAGCCGCTTTCCTTCTTCCACTCGGATTCCCTGGGCCGGCACTGGCGGATCGGTGGCGCTGGTTCGATCGGCCTTCCTCGCGACGGTTGAAGCGGCGACCGGCACGGTGCGAGTCTTTCGCCGTGACGCTGCGGACTCCCTCTCCGCTGTGTGGGCACGGATTGCCGCTCCCCTCGTCGAGCCTCCCAGCAGCATTCCGGCAGAGTTGCGCGTCGGCGAAGCCTATCCGGCCGAGCTTGCGCTGGCCCAGGCGAGAGTCCTGGCCGCACCGGCGTGGAGCGCCGGCGCGCTCGACGTTGCCGCCAGCGAGGGTGGCCTGCCACCGGAATCTCCCGGAGGCGGCCAGCGTTTGGTGCCATACCTCAGGCCGGGAACCCAGGCACTCTCCGCGCTCCTTATCCTGCGCCGAACCGCAATGGGGGATTCGCTCCGGATGCTTCGCTTCGATACGCTCGTCCCCATCGAACCGGCATCGGTGCTGAAGCAGCGTTGGGAGCGCTTTCCCTTTGTGCAGATGCTCCGGGACTCGGTTCGAGCCGCCGGTGGGCTCTTCGAACGCGGGGCGGTGCGATACGCGCTGTCGGGTGACGGGATCGTGGCCTACCAGCCGGATTGGTCCGGCTCTCCCGGGTCCCGTCCGAGACTGGCACTGGTCAATGTGGCTCTGGGCCAGCGCCTCGGCACCGGGCGAACATTCGGCGATGCGTGGAAAAACCTCCGCGGTGAGATCAGCCCCTCGCTGGTGGGATCCGGTGCGCAGGCGGTGCTGGATGAGGTCCGCCGCTGGTGGCAGCACGCCGATTCCGCGCTCAGGCGGGGAGACCTCGCCGAGCTCGGCCGGGCGCTTGCCTACCTGCGGGAGTTGCTTGAGAAACAATAGGCTACTAGCTACTGGCTATTAGCTACTAGCTAACTACTTTACCGCCCGAGCCAGTAGCCAGTAGCCAGTAGCCAGTAGCCAATAGCCAATAGCCAATAGCCAACCGTGAACCTCCACGAGTACCAAGCTCGCGACCTTCTGCGCGCCGCCGGGATACCGGTGCCGGGCGGGGAAGTGGCCACCACCCCGGAAGAAGCTCGTGCCATCGCGACGCGCTTCGGCGGCCGGGTCGTGATCAAGGCGCAGGTGCATGCGGGCGGCCGCGGGAAGGCGGGGGGCGTGAAGCTCGCCAACAGCCCGGCCGAGGCCGTACAGGCTGCCACGGCGATCCTCGGCATGCAGATCAAGGGGCTGACCGTCACCAAGGTGCTGGTTGTTCCCGCGGCCGAGATCGCCAGCGAGAGCTACGTGGGGCTCCTGCTCGACCGGGAATCCCAGCAGCCGGTGTTTATGGTGAGCGCGGCAGGCGGAGTGGATATCGAGGAGGTTGCGGCCTCCTCGCCTGAGAAAATCATCCGCCTGGCGGTGGATCCGCGGTACGGCCTGATGAGCCATCAGGCCCTGGGCCTCGGACTCGGACTGTATCAGGATTTCAGGCAGGCCCGCGCCGCCGCCGCGATCATGCAACAGCTCTATCAGGTGTTCACCGGCAACGGTGCATCGCTCGCCGAGATTAACCCGCTCATCACGACGCCGTCGGGGGAGGTCCTGGCGCTGGACGCCAAGGTCGTGATCGACGACAACGAGCTAGAGCGCCGCCCGGCCCTCGAGGCGCTGCGGGACGAATCGGCCGAGGCGCCCGCGGAAGTCGCGGCCCGGAAGGCCGGGCTCACCTTCATCAAGCTGGACGGCAACGTCGGCTGCATCGTGAACGGCGCCGGACTCGCCATGGCCACGATGGACCTGGTCAAGTATTACGGCGGGGAGCCTGCCAACTTCCTCGACATCGGCGGCAGCTCCAATCCCGACAAAGTCGTCAGCGCGCTCCGCATCATCACCGCGGACCCGAACGTCAAGGCGATCCTGTTCAACATTTTCGGTGGCATAACCCGCACGGATGACGTCGCGAACGGCATCGTCACCGCGATGCGGCAGTTCACCGTGGACCTGCCCGTGGTGATCCGGCTCACCGGTACCAACGAGGCTGAGGCGATCCGGATTCTGGAAGGGGTGGGGATGCGGGCGCTGTCCGACATGGATGACGCGGTTCGCCAGGCGGTCGCGCTGGCCAGGGAGGCCGCGTGAGCGTGTTCGTCGGGCCGGACACCCGGCTGGTGGTGCAGGGGATTACCGGGAGAGACGGGTCGTTTCACGCCCGCCAGATGCTGGCCTACGGCACCCGGATCGTGGCCGGGGTCACCCCGGGCAAGGGGGGCCAACAGTTCGACGACGTGGTCCCCGTATTTCACACCGTAGCGGAGGCGGTTGCGGCAACCGGCGCCAACACCTCGGTGATCTACGTGCCGCCGGGATTCGCGGCTGGCGCCATTGCCGAAGCCGCCGACGCGGGGATCGGATTGATCGTCTGCATCACCGAGGGAATTCCAGCGCTCGACATGGCGCGGGTCCTCCCGTTCGTGCGGGAGAAGGGGACCCGCCTGATCGGGCCGAATTGTCCCGGGCTGATCACGCCTGGCGCGGCAAAGGTCGGGATCATCCCAGGGCAGATCTGCTTGCCGGGGCGGGTTGGGCTGGTGTCTCGCAGCGGCACCCTGACCTACGAGGTGGTGCATCACCTCACCCGCAACGGGATCGGCCAGAGCACCTGCGTCGGAATTGGCGGAGATCCCCTGATCGGTACCTCGTTCATCGATGTGCTGCGGGCCTTCGAGGCCGACCCGGGCACGGCGGCGATCGTGATGTTGGGGGAGATCGGCGGCACCGACGAGCAGCACGCGGCGCGGTTTGTCTCGGAGCACGTCACCAAACCCGTCATCGGGTTCATCGCCGGGCAGACCGCGCCCAAGGGGCGGCGAATGGGCCATGCCGGCGCCATCATCTCCGGGTCTTCCGGGACCGCAGAGGAGAAGATTCACGCGTTCGAGGCCGCTCGAATTGCGGTGATGAGGCGTCCCGTCGAGGTCGTGGAACTGGTTACCGGGAAGCTCAGGTAGCTTCTCACCTCTTACCTCACACCTCTCACCTCACACTCCTCATGTCCGGGACCCAGACCCTCGCCATCATCAAGCCAGACGCGATCGCCGGCCAGAAGCTCGGCCCCATCATCGCGCACATCGAGAAGGCCGGGTTTCGAATCAGGGAAGCCAGGCTCACCCGACTCTCCCGCCAGGATGCGGAGGCCTTCTATGAGGTCCACCGCGGAAGGCCCTTCTACGACGAGTTGGTCCGCTTCATGAGCAGCGCCCCCTGCTTCCCGATGGCGCTGGAAAAAGCCGACGCGGTTGCGGCGTTTCGGGCGGCGATCGGCGCGACCGACCCCGCGGAGGCGGCGGCCGGGACCATCCGCAAGCTGTACGCGGAGTCCAAGGGGCGGAACGCGGTTCACGGATCGGACAGTGACGAGAATGCGGCTCGAGAGATCGGGTTCTTCTTTGGGGACTAGGGACTGGGGACTGGGGACTGTGAACTCGAGGTCAGTTGTCCTAAGTCCTTAATCGGTGTACCTTTACAGGTTATGCTTCAAGTGGATCTTCGGGAGCTTCGCCGCGGCCCGGTCCCGGTTTCCGGCCAGGTGGCGCCGGACGACCCGCTGTTCGACGGGCTGAACGTCGCCCTGCTCGGGCCGGTCAAAGTCGAGGGGGACATTGAGTCCGCGGGGCACGGAGGCTATTACTGGCACGGCCAGTTTGAGGGCCGGGTTCGGATGGTTTGCCGGCGGTGCCTGACGGAGTTCGAAACCGGCGTAGATAAGGCAGTGGAGGTCCTCTTCTCCGCCGATCCGGAGCTGCAGGACGACCCGAGTGTCTACCCGCTCACCGATCCCCTCACGCACGTGGACGTGCGACCCGCCCTCCGCGAGGAGCTGGCGCTGGAAGTGAACGCGTTTCCGCTCTGCCGGGAGGACTGCCGCGGATTGTGTCCTCGGTGCGGCGCCGACCTGAACACCGGGCCGTGTGGATGTAGTGACCTCGAGGCTAACGCGAGTAGCCAATAACCAATAGCTAGTAGCTAGTAGCCCAACCAAGGAATCCTGACAATGGCTGTTCCCAAGAGAAAGATGTCCAAACGCCGCAAGCGGCTCCGCCGCGGTCACCACACCGCTGCGGGGATGCGGACCCAGGCCTGTCCGCGTTGCGGCTCTCCCAAATTGCCGCATCGGGTGTGTTCCTCCTGCGGCTATTACGCAGGGAAGAAGCGGGTCGAGGTCGAGGAAGACTGAGCGTGATCCGCATCGGGCTCGATGCGATGGGCAGCGACCATGCGCCCCGATCGGAAGTGGACGGCGCGGTGCTGGCCCTGCGCGAGCTACCTCCCACCTTCGAGCTCCAATTGGTGGGACCGGCGGCGGCGATCGAAGCCGAGCTTTCCCTTCACCCGAACCTGGACCGCAGCCGCATTTCCATCGTCGATGCGCCCGAGGTCATCGGCATGGCGGAGCGCCCGCTCGAGGCGGTCCGTCGGAAGCGCAAATCCAGTCTCGTCGTGGGCCTGGACCTCCAGGGTCGATCCCAGTCGGATGGGTTCATCTCGGCGGGGAACACCGGCGCGCTGCTCGCCGCGTCCACGCTCCTGCTCGGCCTCTATGCCGGGGTGGAGCGGGCGACCGTGGCCACCCTTTTGCCCACGGTCAAGGGCCCGGTGCTGCTGCTCGATGCGGGGGCGAATGTGGATTGCTCCCCGAAGGAGCTGGTGGGCTTCGCTCACCTCGGGTCGGTCTATATGCGCGATCTCGAGAACCGGCCCCGACCCAAGGTCGGCCTGCTCAACGTGGGTGAGGAGGAGGAGAAGGGCACCGCGGCGGTAAAAGAAGCCCATCGGCTGCTGAGCGTTGATCAGCGCATCAACTACGTCGGCAACGTCGAGGGACGCGACATCCTCGGGGGTCATCCCAAGCACGGCAGCCTGGACGTGGTGGTGTGCGACGGCTTCGTTGGAAATGTCGTGCTCAAATTCGGTGAGTCGTTGATGTACCTGGTGCGCCACGTGGCCCAGGATGCCGCGCCCGACCTGTGGAGCCGGGACGAGGTCCGGGCCGCCTTCAAGGTGCTCGACTACTCACAGTACGGTGGCGCCCCGCTCCTCGGGGTCCGCGGAATCGCCATCGTGTGCCACGGTTCATCCAACGCGACCGCGATCCGGAATGCCATCCGTGTGGCGGTGCAGGCGGTGGAGGTCGGACTGTCCCGGCACATCGCCGCCGAGTTCGCCGACGCCGAGCCGCGGTCCCGCGCATGAGCGCCAGGCCGGTCGCCGCGATCACGGGGCTCGGTACTGCGGTACCTCCGCGGGTTATGACCAACGCGGAGTTCGAGAAGTATCTCGACACCTCGGACCAGTGGATCCAGGAACGCACCGGGATCCGGGAACGGCGGATTGCCACGCCGGACCAATCGCTCGCCGCGATGTGCCAGGAAGCCTCCCAGCGGGCCCTGACGCGGGCCGGTCTATCGGCGGACCAGCTCGATGCCATCATCCTCGGCACGGTGACACCCGACCGGAGGTTGCCGGCCACGGCGTGCGATCTCCAGGCGCTGCTCGGCGCGCGGGGCGCCGCGGCATTCGATATCGCGGCTGCCTGCCCCGGCTGGGTCTATGCACTGGCCATCGCGGAAGGTCTGATCGCATCCGGGCGGTTCAAGAAAGTCCTGGCGCTAGGCGCCGAAAAGCTGTCTACAGTCACCGACTGGAACGATCGCGGAACCGCGGTGCTGTTCGGGGACGGGGCCGGGGCCTGCATCGTCCAGCCGGCCGGGGAGGATGGCCGGGGCATTCTCTCGGTTGTGCTCGGCGCCGACGGCAAACTCGCCGATCTGCTCTACATCCCAGGCGGCGGAGCGTCCGATCCGGTCAGCCAGAAGGTGGTGGACGAACGGTCCCATTACATCAAGATGGCCGGCCGGGAAGTGTTCAAGGCCGCCGTGCATACGATGGCCAAGGCGTGCGAACAGGCCCTCACCAAGGCCGGCGTCTCGGCGCAGGAGATCGACCTGCTGATTCCCCACCAGGCGAACCTCCGGATCATCGAAGCCACCGCCAAGCATGCCAATGTGCCCATGAGCAAGGTGATGGTGAACGTCGATCGGTACGGCAATACCTCGGCTGCTTCGATTCAACTGGCGATCGATCAAGCCCTCGAGGAGGGGCGAATCAAACCAGGATCCCTGCTGTTGCTGGTGACCTTCGGAGCGGGGTTCACCTGGGGGAGCGCGGTGATCCGATGGTAAACGTGCTGCTGTTCCCCGGACAGGGTGCGCAACGGGTCGGAATGGCGAAGGACCTGGCAGCAGCGTTCCCCGAAGCGCGGAAGACGCTCGACGCCATCGATGCGGGCCTCGATCATCCGATCACCCCGACGATGTGGGACGGGCCCGACGAGATGCTGCAGGAAACCGAAAACGCCCAGCCGGCGATCCTTGCCCATTCCGCCGCGGTGCTCGCTGCAGTGGGGGAACGGCTTGCGCCGGTCGCCGGCGCCGCCGGCCACAGTCTGGGCGAGTACAGCGCCTATCACGCAGCCGGTGCCCTCTCGGCCGTCGAGGCCGCTCGTCTGGTACGGGCCCGCGGTCGCCTGATGCGGGATGCCGGTTCGCGTCGTGCTGGAGCCATGTCCGCGGTCCTCGGACTCGGCTCGGAGGCAGTCGAGCGCATTTGCGGCGAGGCCTCGATGGATTCGGAAACGGTCGTCGCGGCGAACCTGAATACGAAAGACCAGACCGTCATTTCCGGCGATCCCGCAGCTGTGGATCGTGCCGGCAAGCGGTGCAAGGACGCCGGTGCCCGCCGGGTTCAGCCGCTCAAAGTGAGCGGGGCGTTTCATTCGCCGCTCATGGGTCCCGCCGCGAGCGGACTCCGGACGGTTCTTGGAGACGCCCCGTTCGAGGAGCCGCGGTTCCCGGTGGTCGCCAATGCGACAGCCGAGCCGGTGCGCACCGCTCGCGACGCGCGGCGGCTACTCGAGGAGCAGCTCACGGCGCCGGTGCGGTGGATGGAGTGCGTCGAGCGGTTGGCAGGGCTCTCGCCCGAGGTCCGGTTCATCGAGATCGGGCCTGGCACGGTGCTGGGCGGATTGCTCAAACGGATCCTCCCGGAGCCGCACTACGTTTCGCTGGGGACGGCCGAGGAGGTTGGCCGGTTTCTGGGATGACGGCGATCTCGCTCGATGGTCAAGTCGCGCTCGTGACCGGGAGCACCCGGGGGATCGGGCGCGCGGTCGCCGAGCGCCTGTACGGCGCTGGAGCCAAGGTTGCCGTGGTAGGCCGGCAGCAACCGGCGGCCGAGGAAGCTGCGGTGGCGCTTGGCGAGCGGGCCGCCGGATTCGCCTGCGACGTCGCGGACCTGGCCCAGGTCGAAACGGCGATCGCCGCGGCAGAGCAGCGGCTGGGTCCGATCACCATTCTGGTCAACAATGCCGGGATCACCCGCGACAACCTTCTGGTGCGGCTCTCGGAAGAGGATTGGACCGCGGTCTTGGGCGCCAATCTGACGGGCGCATTTCACACCACCCGGACGGTGGTCAAGGGGATGATGAAGCGGCGCGCCGGGCGCATCATCAACATCACGAGCGTGGTCGGCCTGATGGGCAACAAGGGTCAGGCGAACTATGCCGCGAGCAAGGCGGGACTGATCGGGTTCACCAAGTCCGTGGCGCGGGAGTATGCGGGACGCAACATTCTGGTGAACTGTGTTGCCCCGGGGTTCATCGAGACGGATATGACATCCGCCTTGCCCCCGGAGTCCCGGGATGCATTATTGGGGCAAATCGCCCTGGGCCGCCTGGGTCGTCCCGCCGATGTGGCGGACGCAGTACTGTTCCTGGCGTCGGACCTCTCCGGGTACATCACGGGCCAGGTCCTGGTGGTCGATGGCGGGATGGTCTTCTGAGGCGGGATCACTCTATCGAGAGGGCCGCATGAGCGACAACATGATCGAGAAGGTGAAGGACATCATCGTCGAGGAGCTGGGGGTGGAGCGCGAGAAGCTCACCGACGGGGCGAGCTTCATGGAGGATCTCGGTGCGGACTCCCTCGACACCGTCGAGCTGGTGATGGCCTTCGAGAAGGAGTTCGATATCGACATCCCCGATGAGGAAGCCGAGAAACTCCGAACCGTGGGCGATGCGCTGAAGTACCTTCAGGACAAGCTCGGCAAATAAGAATGGCCAGGCGGGTCGTGGTGACCGGCACCGGCATGGTGACGCCGGTTGGCCTGAGTGTGCCGGAGACGTGGGCGAATCTCCTCGCCGGCAAGTCCGGCGCCGCTCCGATCGCCAAATTCGACCCCAGCAAACTCCAGGTTCGCTTCGCCTGTGAAGTGAAGGGCTTCGATCCGCTGGCCTATCTGGAAAAAAAAGAGGCGAAGCGGATGGACCTGTTCTGCCAGTACGCCATCGCCGCCTCCCATCAGGCGGTGGCCCAGGCCGGGCTCGAAGGGAAGTTCCCCGCACCCGAGCGCAGCGGAGTCGTCATCGGCAGCGGAATCGGAGGAATGATGACGCTGGAAGAGCAGGCGTTCATCTATCTCACCAAGGGTCCGGACCGGATCACCCCCTTCTTCGTCCCGATGTTTATTCCCGATATCGCTTCGGGGCACGTGTCCATCCGCTATGGGCTCAAAGGACCGAATTTCGCTACGGTGTCGGCCTGTGCGTCCTCGGCCCATGCCATCGGGGAATCCTTCGAGCTGATTCGATCCGGGGCGGCGGACTGTATCATCACCGGCGGCGCCGAGGCGGCGATCACCGGGTTGGCGATCTCCGGATTCCAGAACATGAAAGCGCTCTCCACCCGGAACGACGCCCCGGAACTGGCTAGCCGTCCGTTCGACAAGGAGCGGGATGGGTTCGTGCTGGCCGACGGAGGTGCGGCGCTCATCCTCGAGAGTCTGGAGCATGCGACCAGCCGGGGTGCCACGATTCTGGGCGAGGTGATCGGGTATGGCATGAGTGCCGACGCGCACCACATCACGGCTCCGAGCGCGGATGGCGACGGGGCGCGGCGAGCGATGGTGGCCTGCCTGGAAGACGGGAAGATCGACCCGCGCGACGTCGGGTACGTCAACGCGCACGGCACCTCCACGCCGCTCGGCGATATTGCGGAGACGCTCGCGGTCAAAGCCGTGTTCGGGGAGCACGCGAAGCGCCTGGTGTTCGGCTCCACCAAGTCCATGACTGGCCATCTGCTGGGCGGAGCGGGCGCCCTCGAAGCGGTGGTTTCCTTGCTCGCCGTCACGAGTGGGACGATTCCTCCGACCATCAACCAGACGACCCCGGATCCTGACTGCGACCTCGATTGTGCCCCGAACCGCTCGGTCCGGCGCGAGGTGCGGGTGGCGCTCTCCAATTCCTTCGGATTCGGAGGGCACAACGTAAGCCTTGCGGTTCGGCGCTTCGAAGGGTAAGAAGCTCGGCGGCCGGCTATCGGCCATCGGCGAACTCCGGCTTGGGTATTGGGTCAGACCCACTACCCCCGCTTGCTGAGTTCTGTTTCCCACGGTACCATCTCCCTCAAATTCGGTGTTGCGGACTTCCACTTTGGGTTTGAGGGGCCGGCTTATGCGTTTCCGCCATTTCTCCAAGTCCATCGTGGTGCTCCTGGTAGCGGCGTGCGGGCTGTCCCACGGCAGGAACAGGAAAGCCAGGACGAACGCCGTCCCGGTGGCCGGCACCAGCAACGCCCGGCGACGGAGTCCGTGAAGAAACACCAGCAGCCCAGCTCCTACGCCAATGTCGAGCACGCCTCCGGCGACGATCACTCCCCGGACTCCGAGGATCGGGAGGAGGAGCAGAGCCGCTAGAACGATTCCGAGGATCGCGCCTCCGGTATTGAAAGCATACACCAGCCCCACCGCTGATTCCGAGCCGCTCCGGTCCAGGAGCAGTTTGGTGATCAGGGGAAGGGTCATGCCGGCACAGAACGTGGCCGGAAGCATTACCAGGAGGCACAGTAGGTACCGCCCAACAGCGAACGCGGCATAACCCGAATCGCCCGGTGCGAGCGTACCCAGCAGGGTGCTCATCCAGCCGAACGACGCCTGATACACGGGCAGGGTAGCGACCGCCAGCATCCCCATCACGACCTGCACGATGGCTAGTACCAGCACGGGATTTCCGAGGGAATCGATCCGGCGGCGGATCCAGAGGGCGCCAAGGGCGATACCGAGAATGAACGCCGACAACATGAGCTCGAAGGAGTGGGTGGCGCTGCCAAGCACGAGCGACAGCATCCTGATCCACCCGATTTCGTAGAAAAACGAGGCGACCGCGGTCAGGAGCGAGGCCCCGAGCAGCACTGCGACCATCGGGGATTTCGCTGAAGACGTCCGTTGTTCAAGCGGGACACGCGGGTGGCCGAGCGTATCGGTGGGGCCCGACTGTAGCAGGAGCACGGCCAGACCGACGAAGAGATTGAGCAGTCCGGCGGTTCGCGTCACTCCCGGAAGACCCCACCACGCAATCAGGCCGAATCCCGCGACGAGGACGCCAACCGCCGCTCCCAACGAATTCGTGAAGTACAACCAGCCGACGGTGCGCCCTGGCTGGGTTGGGTTCAGGCGCAGCACGCCCGAGACCATCAGGGGAAAGGTGGCTCCGAGCAGCAGCGACTGCGGCAGAATGAGCAGGGCCGCGAGGCCCCACTGCACGATCGTGGCGGCGATGCCGGGGCCGAGGGCCGGGAACACGCGGTCGTAGACCAGGCCGGTGCCGGCGACAAACATCGGGTGGAAAACCAGCGCGATGAGACCGACGATTGCTTCGACAAGGGCGTAGCTGCGAAGGGGGAAGCGGTATTGGTCAGCGCGTCGCGCCACCCACGCCGCTCCCGCCGCCATGCCACCGAGAAAGATGACGAGTACCAGCACCTGGGCGTACGCCTCGTGCCCGACAAACAGGCCGAGGTACCGCGCCCAGACCGACTCGTACATCAAGCCGGCGGCACCGGAGAGGAAGAACAGCAGATAGAGGAGAGGAATCACGGAAGGGTTACGATAGCACGGAAAGCATGCCGCTGTAAGACGACGTGATCTGACCCCGGCGCAGTTCGGCCTGCCCCCCTATATTTGGAACGACGCGTAACCTCGGCCCACGAGCGGAGATAGGATGCCGGCGGCTCCAGACCCCCAGCGGTTTCGCGATCCGGTTCTGCGCCCTATTGCAAAGAAGGTGCTGGCCGGGGAGCGTCTTGATCCTGCCGACGGTATCGCGCTGTATGACACGCGCGACATTCTGAGCCTGGGGGAACTGGCGGCCTTTGCCAACCACCGGGTTAACGGCGACCGGGTCTTCTTCTCCGCCAACCAGCACATCAATCCGACCAACGTGTGCGTGCTGCGGCACACCTGCGTGTTCTGCTCGTTCGCGCGGATTCCCAAGGAGGAGGGCGCCTACACTCGCTCCCTCGAGGAAGTGTATCAGGAAGCGGAGCAGGCCCGGGACGGCCCAACCCGCGAATTCCACATCGTCGGCGGCCTCCATCCCAAGCTCCGGCTGTCGTACTACACCGACATGATCCGCGGGCTCAAGGAGCGGTTCCCGCACATTCACATCAAGGCGCTGACCGCTGTGGAAATCGCGCACCTGGCACGGATCGAGAAAGCCTCGATCCGCGATGTTCTCCTCGCCTTGAAGGAAGCTGGGTTGACCAGCATGCCCGGTGGAGGGGCCGAGGTGTTCAGCACCGCCGTGCGCGCCACTATCGCCGAGCGGAAACTCACCGGCGACGAATGGCTCGCGGTGCACCGGGAGGCGCACCAGCTCGGTATTCCGACCAACTGCACCATGCTCTACGGCCACGTCGAGACCGCGGCAGACCGGATCGAGCACCTCAGCATGCTCCGCTCGCTCCAGGACGACACCGGCGGATTTCTCACCTATATCCCGCTCGCCTATCACACCGAGAACAACGAGCTCGGCGAAGAGCTGGGCCGGGTCGGCTCGGCGACGACAGGGTACGAGGATCTCAAGAACATCGCGGTGGCCCGTCTTTTCCTCGACAACATTCCGCATGTCAAAACACATTGGCCCATGGTGACGCCGTTCATGTCGCAGGTCGTGCTCGACTTCGGCTGCGACGACGTCGAGGGCACCGTGGTCTATGAGAGGATCTATCACGAGGCCGGAGCCCGGACCGCCATGCACATGCCCTACGGAGAGCTGGTCCGGCTGATTCGCGGGGCAGGGAAGCGCCCGGTCGAGCGGGACAGCCTCTATCACGCGGTTCGAGAGGACTTCACCGATCTGCCGGCGGAGTGGGTCCCGTTGAGCGCCGCAACCGCGCCGGTGGTGCACGCCGCATGAAGACTCCGCAGCTCCGGCTGGGACGGATCCCCTGGATCAACTGCTATCCGGTGTACGGGGGAATCGACCGGGGTCACGTCGCGGTCGACGCCAAGCTGATCACCGGGACCGCGGCGGAGCTCAACGACCTGCTTGCCGCGGGAGAGCTCGAGGTGTCGGTGGTGTCGGCGGTCGAGTACGCCCGGAACGCTGTGAGCTACCATTTGCTGCCGGACCTCGCGATCACGTCGGATGGCCCGGTCCACAGCGTCGTGCTGTACAGCCGCCGGCCGGTCCATGCGCTCGACGGGGCCACAGTGCTGCAGAGCGCTTCGTCCCGGACCTCGGTGTTGCTGCTCGATCTGTTGTGCCGGCATCGATGGCGAGTGCGGCCCCGCTTTGCCACCGTGCGAGCCGAATCCAACGATCTCGCCGCGCTGGGTGAGTTCCCGCATGAAGCGGTCCTGGTGATCGGAGATGCGGCCCTGCTGCTCGCCGCTGAGCAGCGCTACCCCTATCGCACCGACCTGGGGAGCGCGTGGAAAGAGTGGACCGGGCTCCCATTCGTGTTCGCGGTCTGGGCCGCTCGACGGCAAGCCGAGCACGCTGCGGTCCAGGCCGTACACCAAGCCCTGCTGGCCAGCCGAACCTGGGGGCTTGCCCATCTGGACGAGCTGGCCCGGCACGCGGCGGGGACGACGGGGCTCCCATTGGCAACATGCCGGGAGTACCTGGGTGATCTCGACTATGCGCTGAGCTATCGGCATCTGGCCGGCCTGACCGACTTCTTTCGCCGGCTGGCGGCGGATGGGATGGTCCCCGACGGAAGCCTGTCCTTCATTTCGGCCGCGTGAGACGACAGCTGTCCACAGATTTGACCGAAGCTTATCGGTGGAGGGTTGAGGAGTCGGATGAATAACGTCGATCGCACGAGTTCGGAGTTCCGCGACTATCTCGAGCTCTACGAGCGTGCGCCGCTCCTCGAGTTGGGCCGGCTGGCAGATGCCGAGCGCTACCGGCATCACCCGGACGAGGTGGTGACGTACATCATCGACCGGAACATCAACTACACCAATGTGTGCGTCGCTGATTGCAAGTTCTGCGCGTTCTACCGGCGCCCCAAGCACGACGAAGGCTATGTGCTCCCGTTCGAGAAAATCGGGGAGAAGATCGACGAGTGTAAAGCGCTGGGCGGGGTGCAGATTCTCCTCCAGGGAGGACACAACCCGTACATCCCGTTCGAGTGGTACCTGGAGCTGATGCGGTACATCAAGCGGAACCATCCGATTCACATTCACGGGTTCTCCCCATCGGAAGTCGTGTTCTTCAGTGAGCGGTTCCGGCTGAGCGTGGGGGATGTGATTCGGGAGCTCAAGGGTGCGGGGCTCGACAGCATTCCCGGGGGCGGCGGCGAAATCCTGGTGGATGCCATTCGCCAACAGGTCGCCGCGAAGAAGGCGCAAACCGAGGAGTGGCTCGGCGTCCAGGAAGAGGCGCACCGGCAGGGGATGAAGACCTCGGTGACGATGATGTACGGGCTCGGGGAGAGCCTGGCCGACCGGGTCGAGCACCTGTTCAGGGTCCGCGAGGTCCAGCAACGCACCGGCGGGTTTACCGCCTTCATCTGCTGGCCGCTCCAGCCCGAGGGCACCGACATGGCGGATCAGCCGAAGACCGATGCGGTCAGCTACCTCAGGACCCTGGCGCTGGCGCGGATCGTTTTGTCGAACGTGCCCAATCTGCAATCGTCCTGGGTCACCATGGGTCTCAAGGTCGGCCAGGTGGCGCTCCGGTTCGGTGCCAACGACTTCGGCAGCCTGATGATGGAGGAAAACGTGGTGTCCGCCGCGGGGACGACGCACCGGGCCAGCATCGTCGAGATGGAGCGCTGCATCCGCGATGCGGGTTATGAGGTACGCCGCCGCCGCCAGGACTATTCGATCATCCCAGCGGAGCAAGCCGCCGCGTGAGGGTAGGCTTCGGGTACGACTCCCACCGTTTTGCGGCAGGCCGCCCCTTCATTCTGGGCGGGCAGCGCATCGCGTTCGATCGGGGGCTCGAGGCGTATTCCGACGGGGACGCGGTGGCCCATGCCGTCACCGATGCCATTCTGGGAGCGGCAGGGGCGGGGGACCTTGGCGCGATGTTTCCCGATACCGACCCCCGCTGGAAGGACGCCGATTCGCTGGTCCTCCTGCGGCTGGCGCGGGAGCGGATCAACGAAATGGGCTTCCGCCCGGTACAGGCCGACGTCACCATCATCTGCGAAAAGCCGCACCTCGGCGTGTACAAGGAGGCCATGGCCGCCGCCATCGCGGGTGAATTGGGACTTCCCGCCGATGCGGTCGGCATGAAAGCGAAGACGAACGAAGGCATGGGGTTTGTCGGCCGGGGCGAAGGCGTGACGGTCTTCGCCGTCGCCCTGGTGGAGGGCGGCTGATCGACGATCTCATTGCCAGAATCGCGGAGTGGCCCCCGCTCCTCTTGTACGGGGCGATCGCGCTGTCCGTGGTCGTCGAGAACTTCTTTCCGCCTTCTCCGTCCGACATCTTCGTCGTGCTCGCCGCGTTCCTGGTGCACCGCGGTACTATGGACCCGGTCACGATTTTTCTCGTGGCCTGGGGGTTCGGCACCGCGGGTGGCGTGGCGGTCTATGCCATCAGCCGCAAATTCGGACGCCGGTTCTTTGCCAGCGGGTTCGGCCGGCGGCTCCTTTCTCCCGGCACCTTCACGGTCATCGAGCGCGAATACGTCCGGTTCGGTGTCCTCGGCGTGTTCGTCCTTCGGATGCTGCCCGCGTTCCGGGCCGTCGTGGCGCCGTTCGCCGGGGTCGTGAACCTCTCCCCGGCCCGGGCGATTCTCCCGATCACCGCCGCCTGTGCCGTGTGGTACGGCGGCCTGGTCCTCTTGGGCATCACGGTTGGATCCGAGTGGACGAGGATCTCGACGATCCTGGGCAGTCTCAACCGGTGGCTTGGGATCGTCGCCGCGCTCCTCCTGGTGGGCATCATCTTCTGGGTTCGGAAGCGCCGGAAGGAGCTTCGAGAAACCCGGCTCGAGTCCCTCACGCCATTTGATCCGGTCAATCCGGATCAACCTGCTCCCATGGAAGGCGGAATCCCGCAGATCTCAGCCGAAGATCTCGAGGAGGCTCGCCGCGCGAGAAAGGAAGCCGAAGACCGTGAGAACGATGAGGGCAGGGCATGAACGCCGCGCCGCCGGACCGCGCCACGGCCTTTCATCTGGAGGCGTTCGGCGATCACCTCCGGCACGAAGCCGGCCATAGCGCGAACACGGTCGAGAGCTACCTGCGAGACCTCGGCCGATTCGTGTCATTTGCCGAGTCGAAGCGGGTTAGGGGACCCGGTGCGGTGAGCCGGGCGACGCTCCGGGACTTCGTCTTCACGTTGAAGGACCTCGGACTGGCGCCCGCCACGATTCGACGCCAGATCTCGACCCTCCATACCTATTTCGCGTTTCTGATCGGGGACGGGGTGCTGGTGGATGACCCGAGCGACCGGCTCGAGACCCCGAAGCGCGGACGCACCCTCCCTGATGTGCTGACGGTCTCCGAGGTCGAGGCCCTCCTCGCCGCGCCGTCGGTCGAAAGCAGGCTCGCCTGGCGCGATCGGGCCCTGCTCGAGCTGGCCTACGGGGGCGGCTTGCGGGTGTCGGAGCTGTGCCGGCTCGAAGTAACGGACCTGCTGTTCTCGGAGGGGCTGGTTCGAGTTCTGGGGAAAGGCAGCAAGGAGCGGTTGGTTCCCCTGGGCCGCAAGGTGATCGGAGCGGTCTCGGTTTACCTCAACACCGTTCGCCCGGAGCTCGATCAGGGCCAGGCGGCACGACGGGTCCTGCTCAACGCCAGGGGGTCGCCGCTCACCCGGGTCGGGGCCTGGGGCATCATCAAGGGAGCCGCCAGGCGCGCCGGAATAACGAAGCGCGTTACCCCACACACCCTCCGGCATTCATTTGCGACCCACCTTCTGGAGGGGGGAGCCGACCTGCGGGCGGTGCAGGAGATGCTCGGTCATGCCGATCTCTCCACGACCCAGATCTACACCCACGTGGACCGGGAATACCTGAGGACGGTGCATCGGAAATACCATCCCAGAGGGTAGCAGGGATTTGGGACTAGGGATTTGGGACTAGTCCCCAGTCCCCAGTCCCCAGTCCCAGTCACTCCACCCTTGAAACCGCGCAGTTCCCCATTACGTTACACCTTGTAACACCCTCCCCCGGGGGCTTCCATGGCCAAGTACTGGATCAAGATCGGCGTTTCGGCGCTCCTGATTTTTGGAGTCGGCTATACCGCGTACGCGACCGGCCGGCGATTCGTCGAAAAGATCAAATCCGATGCTGACCTCACGATCCCCCTGATCGGCGACTTTGTCCCCTTCAAGCTCGACGGCACCCGGATCGGCTCCATTCGCGCCCTCACCATCAACCGAAGCGCGCCGAGCCAGCTTTCCGGCTTTGGGATCCGGGCGCGCCTGGCCAGCGCCGAGGGGCTTGCCAAGGTGCGCGATTGCATCGTTTCCGTGACGGACGTGGAGAATCTGGACGAGCGGACCACGTTCTTCTGCCTCAAGAGCGACAGCGGATACCGGGCCTTCGGGGAGGTCCGGTTCGAGCTGCGGTCGGACGGCAGCACCACGAGCATTACCCAGCCGCTGATGCTACCCGATTCCGTGGTCCTCGAGTTTCTCAAGGAGCACAACCCGTCCAGCGGCACGTCGTTCGGGGATTCGATCGCGGAGGGGATGCGGGCAAGCGTCCGGGTCCAGACCAGGGCGTATCGAGATTCGGTCAAGGCGGCGAGTTTGGAGGAGAGGGCGAAGCGGATGCAGGCGGAGGCCGATTCCATTCGGGCACGGGCAGTCAAGGTGCCGAACAATCCCTAAACCTTTGTACGGACAATTCTTAGACACTCCGGAGCGGTCCGGCATGACTTTTGACTTGGCCCGGCCGCTCTTTTACTTTGGGAAATGCCCGTCCTCGGCGTCATACCGGCACGGCTGGGTTCGACGAGGCTGCCGCGAAAGCCTTTGCAGCCGCTGGGTGGAGTTCCCCTCGTTGTCCGCGTGGCTCAGCAAATCCAGTCTCTCGAAATCACCGATCGCCTGGTCGTCGCTACCGATTCAACCGAGATAGAAGCCGCCGTTCTCGAGGCCGGCTTTGAGGCAATCCTCACCTCGCCCCATCACCCGAGCGGAACCGACCGCGTTTATGAGGTTGTAACCCGGCGGGAATTCGCCGGCTTCGATGAAATCCTGAATGCCCAGGGCGATGCTCCCTTTCTTCCCTTGGCCGCCGCCGCCGGGGCGCTTCGCCAGCTCCGCCAGGACCGGGATGTGG
>Ga0187892_10003477_pt1 | contig 28724 bp, 21 predicted proteins | sample MA1701073metaG_FD_139345 | JGI IMG/M metagenome (GOLD analysis project Ga0187892, IMG submission 139345) | Bio-ooze microbial communities from a basaltic lava cave in the Kipuka Kanohina Cave System on the Island of Hawaii, USA - MA170107-3 metaG ... | reverse complement strand
GGACTGCGCGCTGCGTGTACTCACGACCGTCGTCAGCACCGCCGTGCCGAGCCAGTGCGTGATCGACGCCGGGTCCAAGACGCTCTCGAGCGATGCGACGGTCGGAACGGGCACGTTCGGCCATGTCGTCGGGCGTCCCTGGATCGTGCGCAAACTGAATGAGGAGCACGGCTACGTGGAGACCCAGGGGCCAGCCAAGGTCGGAGAGAAGGTCTGGCTGGTACCCAGTCATGTCTGCCCGGCCGTCAACCTGCACGACGAGATCTGCTACGGCCGGCGCGGCCAGGTGGAAGGAAGCTGGAAGGTCGCCGCCCGTGGAAAGGTCCGATAGAATTGCCCATGGACCAAGCTAGCTGACCAGACTCAGCAGCGTCCCCACGGCGAACGACGCATAGAACAGCGCGCAGCACACCAACGCCGCCTCTCGCCACACACTAGGCCGCAGCTCCGGCGGGAGCACCTTCCGGTTCACGACCAACGTGTGCACGCTCGTCACGACCAAGATGACACCGGCGGCATTCGCGCCGATGATGATCAGCACGAGCGGCCGGGCCAGGCCGAGCGCGATGCACGCCCAGAGCGTGAACGCGGCCAGCACGCCGAAGTAGACGGCGCGCACGTCGCCGCCGCGCCAGCGGCGCACCGCGGCGCTGCTGGACCACAGCATATCGGTGATCAAGCGGGGCACGCCCTCCATATTGCCGAGCTGGGTCGAGAACAGCACCCACAACCCGCACAACAGCGTGAGGTACCAGAACACCGGCCCCAGCGCCTCGGCGATGTTCGCCGCCTGCATCCCGGCGACCGCCCAGTCGCCGACCACGGACCCCATGGGGACGTACTGCAGCGTGAGTGCGCACGTCAGGGACATGCCGACGATCGACCCCAGTCCGAAGATCCCCCACTGATCCACGTTCAGGAACTTCCACCAGCCGCGCCACGCGCCGAGACTCTCTGCGTTCACGTCGAACACGTTCCCGCTGGCGGGCAGTCCCACGCGGGCGCCGAGCGCACCCGGGATGTAACCGACGGTCGCCGCCATCCCGAACCCTTTGTCGCGCAGCCAGTGCGTGACGAACACGTTGCTCATCCCACCCAGCCCGGAATACGCCGCGAACGCGCCCAGCAGCGGCCAGTCCACTCCCGCCGGGAGCGAGCCGACGTCGGTGAGCCCGCGGCCTAGCCGCGCCCAATTGGCTGTTGACACCGTGGTGACGTCGACGGCGATGAGGAACACGAACACGCCGACCATCATGACCCACATGGCCCGCTCGAGTGAGCGCTCGATCTTCCGCCCCAACGTGACGATGAGCAGGCACGCCGCGAATGTCGCGTACCCGAGCAGCATCACGAGCCTGGCATCGCCCTGCTCGGGGAGTCGGCCCAGCACGAGCGCGGCGGTCGCCGTCGCGCTGGCCAGCGCCCAGCCGGGCCACCCGATATGGAGGAAGCACAGCGCGCTGTAGGTCCAGCCCCAGAAGGCGGGGCCCGGGCGGGTGCGCATGAACCCCACCACGATCGGCTCGCCGGTATACAGTGTGTAGCGCGCCATCTCGAGGTTCAGGAACACCTGGAGCAGGACCGCGACGGACGTGATCCATAGGAGCGCTGGACCGTAGCGGACGACGATCGAGGGCCCGAGCAACCATTCGCCGCTGCCGATTGCGATGCCGAGCGCGATGACGCCCGGTCCCACGGTGGCCAACACGCGTCGCAGGGTGAACGGCGGCGGCGCGGGCAGCGGGGCGCGCCCCCACGGGGCGAGACGCCCATGAGGAGGGCTCATAGGTCTGGCTTGGCCGTGGAATGGTGGCGGCCCTCCCAAAGTACGGCTCGGTGTATTGACCGTCCATCCCAGGGAAAGCTGGAGCGAGACTCAGGCGGGGGTCGTACCGGGGCTGGTGCCCGTCACGGCGCGGGGGAAAGTGCGCTAGCATGGATCCTTCGCGATGAGACACCTCGTCACGTTCGGCGAAGCGATGGTGCGGCTCACGCCGCCGGCGTTGCAGCGGCTCGAGCAGGCGGAGCGCTTCGACGTCACCGTCGGCGGCAGCGAGCTGAACGTGGCCGTGCTGGCCGCTCGGCTCGGCGTCGGCTCGCGTTGGGTCTCCCGGCTCCCCGACAATGCGCTGGGCCGGATGATCGCCGCGCGCGCACGCGAGCAGGGCGTGGACGCGCACGTCGACTGGACCGCGGACGCCCGCGCGGGGCTGTACTTCGTGGAGCTGGATGCCGCCGCGCCGCGCGCCCGCAACGTGCTGTACGATCGCGCGGGGTCGGCGATCAGCCTGGTCACGCCCGGCAGCATCGACTGGGCCTCCGTGTTCGCCGGCGCGCGTTGGTACCACGTCAGCGGGATCACGCCCGCGTTGAGCGAGACAGCGGCCACGGTCACCGCGGAGTCGCTCGCGGCAGCACGGCACGCCGGGCTCACCGTGAGCTACGACCTGAACTACCGCGCCAAGCTGTGGAGCGCCGAGCGGGCGCGCGCGGTGCAGGAGCCGCTGCTGGAGCACGTGGACGTGCTGATCGCGACCGCGGACGACGCGCGCGTGGTGTTGGGCGTTGGCGCCGAATCTCACGACGCGCTCCGCAAGCGGTTTGCCCTGAGCGCGGTGGCGATCACCCTGAGTGAAGGTCCCAACGCGGCGATCGCCTTCGCGGACGGAAGGCTCCACACCGCGCCGCGGCTCGAGGTCGACATCGTGGATCGGATCGGCGCCGGTGACGCATTCAGCGGCGGGCTGATCGTGAGCCGGCTCGAGCAGCGCGGCTGGGACGACGCCGTCCGTTTCGCCGCGGCGACATCCGCGCTCAAGCACGGCATCCCGGGCGACTTCTGTCTCGTGACGCGCGCCGAGGTCGAGGAGCTCCTGCGGTGAGCGAACAGACGGTCTCGAGACTCCGCGAGGTCGGCATCATCCCCGTCATCCGCGCGCCCGGTACGGCCGTTGCGGAGGTTGTGGAGGTTGTCGAGGCTCTGGTGCACGCGGGACTCCCCGTCGCCGAAATCACGATGACGGTGCCCAATGCGATCGCGGCGATCGGCGCCGTCGCGAAGCAGGGTCGCGGCACCGTGCTCGTCGGCGCGGGGACGGTGACGGACGCCGAGTCGGCGAGACGCGCGGTCGAGGCCGGGGCGGAGTTCATCGTGTCGCCGTGCCTCGTCCCGGAGGTCATCGAGGCCGCGCATCGCGCGAATGTCGCCGTCCTTCCAGGCGCGCTCACGCCCAGTGAGGTGTTCGAGGCGGTTCGCCTGGGCGGCGACCTGGTGAAGGTCTTTCCGGTGCAGAGCGTCGGCGGTGCGGCCTATCTGCGGGCGCTGCGCGGGCCGTTTCCCGACATTCCGCTCGTACCGACGGGCGGCGTGACCCTCGAGAACGTGGCGGAGCTATTCCAGGCGGGCGCCGCGGCGGTCGGGGTCGGGACCGAGCTGATCTCGAGGGATGCATTGGCTCGGCGCGACTACGCCGCGATCGCGGCACTCGCCAAGCAGTTCCTCGCGGCGGCGCGGCGCTCCGCCTTCGCCCGCTGAACCTTCCGGCAACGGATTTGACACGCTGCGCAACGTTATGGTACTACTCGTCGTACCCTCAGGAGCCATCATGCCCGGCGCACGGGAGCGTTTCGAGTCGACGTCGAGATTGAGAACCCGGCCCGACCCGGCCAAAGACGGACGCTCCACTCGGTGCTGGTGGACAGCGGCGCGGAACTGTCCTGGGTACCGGCCAGCGTGCTTGAATTCCTTGGCGCCGAACGAAACAATAAGTGGCTCTTCCGTCAGGCGGACGGCAGCATCCTCGAGCGTTGCACCGGTTCGGTCCTGATCCGCGTCGCCGGCAAGCACGCGGGTGACGAGGTCGTGTTCGGGGAGCCGGCCGATCTAGTGCTGCTCGGTTCGCGGACGCTCGAAGGACTGAACTTCCGCGTGGAACCTGTCACGAAGCAGCTGGTGGACGCCGGTCCGGCGCCCGCCGCTGCGGCGGCGTAAGCGCCGCTCCTCCCGGAGACCCCATGAAGACGCTCATGCTTGCCGTGATACTGCTCTCCGGCCCTGTCACCTCCCGTGCCCAGACGATGCAGCACGACGACGTCAGCCAGCGGGTGCAACGGCTCGAGGACAGAGCGGCCCTCAAGGCACTCGTCGATACCTTCTCCCTCCTGGCCGACCGGAAGGACGTGCAGAGCCAAATGCTGCTCTTCACGGAAGATGCCACCGTGGACAGCTATTCCGGGGATCAGCTGATGTCTTCGCTCAAGGGGCGGCGGCAAATAGGAGACGCCTTCAGTGCCTACCTGGCCAACTTCGCGACCGTCTACCACATAAACGGGCAGCAAATGGTGGCGCTTCAAGGCGATCGGGCGACCGGCATCTCATACTGCACCGTCGTGCTGATCGGGAAGGAAGAGGGCAGGACGATCAGGAACACGGCCGGCGTCGTCTACAACGACGAGTACGTGCGCCGTGGAGATCGGTGGCTGATCGCGAAACGAGTCTCACGCTTCCTGTGGCGGGACCGGCAGGAGGTGGCGCAGCCGGCGCGCTGATGCGCAGCCGGCGCGTGGCGTTCCTGGACATTCCATGCGAGCGCCGAGCCCATGCGGCGGCGTGAGGCCTTCAACTTGCGAAACGTAGCTGCGGGCCGCGATACTTCCGGCCAGCAGCGCCTGACAGGGCGCCACCCACCCGCGGCAAGGGAAGCATTCCCACCTGTTGAGGTCTGAAGAGCGGTGCGGTGCACCTTCTTTCAGCCTGATTGCGCAGCGGGTCCAGGCGGCTGTTGAAAGGAGGCGCCATGTCCGCTGCCAGAGTTCTCCCCACCCGTCCCTCGCTCGACTCGCTTCGCAAGCAGGCGAAAAAGCTCGCCAGGGACGCCGCCGCCGGAAACGACGCGGCGCTCACCCGCATCCACGCGCAATTGCCGCGGGCGGCGCGGCCGCTCTCGCACCGGGACGCACAGCTCGTCATCGCCCGCGAATACGGATTCCGAGGTTGGTCCGATCTGACGGCCGAGGTGGAGAAACGCCTGGGGGAGGGCCGCGCGCTCGAGTGGGCTGCCGGGCAAGCCAAAGTCGCGATTCACAACCAGGACCACGAGCGGCTCCGCACGCTGCTGGCTGAACACCCGGCGCTGGTGACGTGGCACGATGCACGGGGCGACACGCTCGCCGCAGCCATCACGCCCTATGCGCTCGACTGCCGCGACCCGGAGCGCGAGCGCACGTACACTCGGCCGGTGGCGACCGAGCTGCTCATCGATGCCGGCCTGACGATCGAACGCGCGACCTGGGAGTACGTGATCGCCGTGGGCGCGTCAGGACTGTTGCAGCTGCTCGCGCGCAAGCACGTGTTGCCGCCGACGCTTCCCGTTCTGGCCGCGCTTGGGGACGAAGCCGCGATTCGCAACGGGACCGAAGGCCTCGATGACCTGACCCTGATCGGTCGCGCGCTGATGAATGCGTGCCGGTTCAGACACACGGCGATCGCGTCCCTGCTGCTCGAGCGCGCCATCGCGCTCGATCCGGATCTGGGGCGTCGGATCGATCGCGCGCCCGGCCGGCAGGCATTCCTCGCGCTCCTGATCCAGAGTCCCGGAAGCTATGCGCAACGCGAGCGGGCGCCCTGGGAGGCGTTCGCGATTCGACAACTGCAGATGGCGCTCGATGCCGACGATCTGCCGGCATTCCGTCGCCGGCTGGAAGCGGAACCCTGGCTGCTCCAAACGGCGGGCGTGTCGGTGCAGAGCGGGCTGATCCATCAGGCCTGCTGGCAGAGGAATCGAGAGCCGTTCATTACGGCGTTGCTCGAGCGGGATCCAGCGCTCCTGCGAACTACGCCTCCACCGCCCTCGTCGGCCGTCGTGACGGCGCTCTCGTACGGAAATGCGCACGTCGTTCCGGTGCTGACGCGCATCTGGCCGCTGCCCGACGACCTGCCCCATGCGGCGGGCACCGGGAATTTCGCCGCGGTCAGGCGGTGGTTCGACGCCGCCGGCCGGCCCGTCCTGGGCCCGCTGGCGCACCACTACCCGGGCACCGATCCCCAGTTCAACGCGGCCGACCTGGGGTGGGGACCGGTGACGACGCAGCAGGTGCTGGACATCGCGCTCGCGTGGGCCGTCCTGAATCGACACTTCGCGATCGCGGAGTTCCTCCTCAAGCGCGGGGCCGACATCAACAGCAACTGGGCCACGCACGAGCCGGCGAGCATTCTGCACGAAGCCGCGATCCAGGGGCACGAGGCCGCCGTGCGGTTCCTCATCGATCACGGCGCCGATCTGACCATCACCGACTACCGCTATCGCTCCAACGCCGAGGGATGGGCGCGGTATGGGTCCCACGACGAACGGATGGCGGACCTGCTGGCGGCGGCCGCGCGCCGTCCATGACGGACACTCGCACGGCTCCGGCCGAGATCGACGTTCGTCGCGTACAGCGGCGCACCGTGGCGGTGTTGATGGTGAGCCAGGCGCTCGGCGGCGTTGGTGTGTCGTCGGGCGTGGCGGTCGCCACACTCTTGGCCGAGGACATCCTCGGCTCGCCTGGTCTCGCCGGCCTGGCGCAGACGGGTCAGGTGCTCGGCGCGGCGTTGGCCGCGTTTCTGCTCGCCCGCGTGATGGCAGCCCGCGGCCGCCGCGCGGGTCTCATTGTCGGCTACGGCACCGGGGGAATCGGCGCCGCGCTCTGCGTGCTCGCCGGCGTCGTGCACTCATTCCCGGTACTGCTGCTCGGCACCCTGGCGATCGGGTCGACCACCGCCGCCAACAACCAGGCGCGCTACGTCGCGACCGATCTCGCCCAGCCCGACCACCGCGCCCGCGCGCTGGCGCTCGTGGTGTGGGCGACGACGATCGGCTCCGTGCTGGGACCGAACCTCGCCGCTCCGGGCGCGGCGGTGGCGGGTTGGCTCGGCACGCCCGCCCTCACCGGCGCCTTCGCGTTCACCGCGCTCGGGACCTGGCTCGCGACGACGTGGATCGCGTGGCGGTTGCGGCCCGACCCCCTGATCCTGGCGCGCCAGCTGGCAGGGGCGCGCGGCGAGTCCCGCCCATCGCACACGACGCTGCGGCACGTGCTCGGCGTGCTGCGCCTGCACCCACGCGCCGCGGCGGCGCTCGTCGCCATGGCGAGCGCGCACGCGATCATGGTGTCGGTGATGGTGATGACGCCGCTCCAGATCCACCACGCGGGCCCCGCGACGGGCGAAACCCTGAGAATCATCGGCCTGGTGCTGAGCGCGCATGTATTGGGCATGTACGCGTTCGCGCCGCTGGTGGGTTGGGCGGTGGATCGGGCCGGCCACGCCAGGGTGCTGGCGACTGGGGCGGTGGTATTGCTGGCCGCCCTGCTCCTGGCTGGAGGGGCGCCGGCTGGTGGCTCGCCCCGGCTCTTCGGGGGTCTCTTTCTGCTGGGTCTGGGCTGGTCATCTTCGCTGGTCGCGAGCTCCGCGCTGCTCGTGGACGCGGTGCCGTTGGCCGAGCGACCAGGGGTGCAAGGCGGCGCCGATCTATTGATGGGCGTGTTCGCCGCGGGTGCGGGGGCGTTGGCGGGCGTGATCGTGGCCAACTGGGGATACGCGATGCTCAATGGGTCCGCCGCGGTCCTGGCGCTGTCCGTCCTGGGCGCCGCGTACTTGACGGCGCGATCGTCCCGGCTTCCTCCCCGCCCCAATCTCGACCAGCTCAAACACCCAGCGAAGGAGCTTCAGCAGTCGTCACGGGTACCGCTGCACGAGGCGCAAACGATGCTCGGCAGCCTCGAATTCGCGGCCGCGATCGATGCATTCCTGGAAGCGGCCACCGATGAACGCCGCGATCGCGCCGAACGCATCCTCACGCTGCACCCGGGGATCGCCACGGCCAATCTCTACACGGCCCTCGTGCTCGGCGATTCGGGCGGCGTCAACATCCGACTCGATGCGGACCCGTCACTCGCGACCAGGTCGGGCGGGCCGCGTGGCTGGGAACCGATTCACTACGTCTGCTACACGGCGCTGGCCCACGATTCACCCGCGCGCGCAGCGGGACTCGCGGCGATCGCGCGCCGCCTCATCGCCCTGGGCGTCGATCCAAACACCAAGTTCCCCTGGCTGCATCACAACGTGCGCCGTCCGGTCCTGTGGGGCGCATCGCGTCACGTGCGGTCACTGCCGCTCGTCCAGACGCTACTCGACGCCGGGGCCGACCCCAACGACGGCGTCACACTCCCATTGGCCGCGAGCGCCGGCGACATCCCGGTCCTCGAGGCCCTGCACGCGCACGGCGCGCAGGTCGATCAACCGTGGGCCACCGACGGCTCGACGTCGCTGTACGCCATCCTCAATTGGAGTCACACGTCCGTCGGCGTCATGTGGCTGCTCGAGCACGGCGCCGACCCCAACGCCCGCTTCGGGGTGAACGGCGAGACGCCGTTGCATGTCGCGGCGCGGGCGTGGGATGTGCCGCTGGTGGAAGCGATGGTCGCCCGTGGGGCCGACAGCGATCGCAAGCGCGCGGATGGCCGGACGCCCTACGCGGTCGCCGAGCTGAATGGCAATCGCGCGGTGGCGGACTGGCTGCTGGCGCAGGGTGCGTCACCCGAGTTGTCCGATGTGGACCGGCTCGTCGCGGCGTGCAGTCGTGGTGATCGAGCGGCGGCAGACACGCTGCTCGCCGCCGATCCTCGCTTGCGCGAGGAGATCACCGACGATCACTACATCGCGCTGCATCAGGCCGCCGAGCGTGGGGATGTCCGTGCGCTCGAGGCGCTGCTGGCCTGTGGCTTCGATCCAAATCGTCCTGACGCCAGTATCGGCAAGACGGCCCTGCATACGGCCGCGATGGAAGGATGGCCGGAGGCGGTCCGGGTCCTGCTCGCACACGGCGCGTCGGTGCACATCCGCGACCGCGAGTTCCACGGACAGCCGCTGGTCTGGGCGGCGGAGGGATCGCGGCAAGGACGGGAGGGGCGCGACTTTGCCGCGGTAGGAACGCTCCTGCTCGATGCCGGATCACCGATCGAATGGCAGACCGGGGATGAGCCGGCGGAGGGGATACTGGGAATCGTGGAAGCGTGGAGACGGGCGCCTTAGTCCAGGACCGCGACCGTAACGCCCACCCCGGGGAACGCGTTCATCCCGGCCAGCTCACGACCGACCGCCGAGAGGCTGATCGTCTTTCCCAGCAGCTTCTCGGGATGCAGCCGTCCCGTGGTGATCAACGCGAGCAGGGCGGCGTACTCCCGCGCCTGCAGCCCGTGCGATCCCGCGATTTCGAGCTCCCGCGCGATCACCTGACTCATCGGCACCGACGGCTCGCTCTCGTCGGCCAGGAGCAGCCCGACCTGAATGTGCCGGCCGCGTTTTCGCAGTGAGAGGATCGAATTGCGGCAGGTGGCGGGGCTGCCGAGGGCATCGATCGAGACCTGGGCCCCACCGCCGGTCACCGCCCGGATCGCCTCCGCCACATCCGCCGTCTCCCGCGCGTCGATGACGATCTCGGCGCCAGAGCGGCGGGCCAGCTCCAGCTTGTCCCGCGCGATGTCGACGCCGATCACGCGCGCATCGAGCGCCCGCGCGATCATCGTGGCCGAGAGGCCCACGCCGCCGCAGCCGTGCACGGCCACCCAGTCGCCGGGCCGCGTCCGGCCCTGCGCGACCACGGCGCGGTACGCCGTCGCGAAGCGACATCCCAAAAGCGCCGCGGTCGTGAACGTCATGGCCTCGGGGAGGCGGACCAGGTTCACGTCGGCGTACGGGAGGGCGACGTACTCCGCGAACGTGCCCCAGCCGGTGAAGCCCGGCTGGTAGTAGCGATCGCAGATTTGCTCGTCGCCCGCCAGGCAGCGCTCGCAGGCGCCGCATCCCATCGAGAAGGGAACGGTGACCCGGTCGCCCGGCTTCCAGAGGCGGACGTCTCTGCCCGCCGCCGTCACGGTGCCGGCGAACTCGTGTCCCGGGATGTGGGGGAGCTTCACATCGGCGTCATGGCCTTGCCATCCGTGCCAATCGGAACGGCACAGGCCCGAGGCGCCCACCTTGACGACGACGCCATCGGGCGCCGGCGTGGGATCGGGGACCTCGACCAGGCGCAGCGGGCCCGCGAAGGCGTCATAGCGAACGGCTTTCATGTGGGGAAAGGTGCATCCTGAGCGCCGCAGGCGCGAAGGAACTGCCGCGCCGCCCCACTAGGGCGAGCGCATGGTGATCGCCGGGTCGATCCGCGCGGCCCGAGCCGCCGGTATCCAGCACGCGACGATGCCGACCACGGCCATCAGCACGACCACGCCGATGCCGGAGTCGCCGCCGAAGCGATGCCACCAGAAGTCGTGCGCGAGCACCGCCACGGGTGCCGCTCCCGGTAATCAGCCCCGTACTGATGCGGATCGCGCCGTCGTCACCCTGGAGGATTCCGTCCCAGGAGGAGTACTCCGCGATGCCGGACAGCGACGAGACACCGGTGCGGAGATCGCGGACCTCGGGAACGGAGAAGGTGATGTTGGCGCCCCCGAGGCCCGCGATGGACTGGGCAGGTACAGCAGCCGGTCGCCCTCACGGTGGGGCAGCGGCTTGAGCAACACGCCGCGGACCACGCTGAAGATCGCGGTATTGGCGCCGATGCCGAGCGCCAGGGTGAGGACGACGACGGTGGTGAACGCGGGGCTGTGCCGCAGCGCGCGGAGGGCATAGCGGAAGTCGGCCGGGACGCCCTCGAACCATGACAGGCGGAGGTGTCTCATGCCGGTCCGTGGGAGGCATCGGGCGTGCCGCGTCGACGTCGTCGGTAGGTGGTTCGCTTTGGGATTCGGCGTCCCGCCAGCGGACAGACGAGGACGGCAACCTTCAGCGGCGCCACGGCATCCAACCCGCTGGATCGCCGCCCGCTGGGAGCTAGAGAGACCCGCCGTGAACCCGCGTCCGACTGCCAATCCGCACCTGTATGGTGGTTGTGGCGGGAGGAGAGCCACTTCACGCGCACGATCAAACGGAAGACCGGAATGAGCCCGGGGCAGCTGCGCCGGGCCGCCCGGGCATGTTAAGGCGGTACAAACTGGGACACCCGTGCAAGACCGCGTCAGCGCCCGGGTCGTACATTATCCGTATCGGCTTCGATCGCCTGTAACCAGGAGCAGCTCCATGCGCCGGCTTTCCTGCATGGCGGTGCTGGCGGGCACGCTCGCCTCCGCCGCGTTCGCCCAACAGCAGCCTTCCACTTACATCGTTCGACGGGTGCAGGTCATTCCCATGACCGGAGCGGCGGCGCTGGACACGGCCGACGTGGTGATTCGCGGCCGCCGGATCGTCGCGGTGCTTCCGGCGGGGACGGCGGCGGCAGCGGACGACGCCATCGTCATCGAGGGACGCGGGCAGTACCTGATTCCCGGACTGATCGATTCGCACGTTCACGTCAAGGAGCAGGACCCGCTCTTTCTCTTCGTGGCCGCCGGCGTGACCACCGTGCAGAACATGTCGGGCCGGCCGTTTCATCTGGACCTGCGCGCGCGCATCGACTCCGGCTCGCTGCTCGGACCGCGCCTCGTCACGACCGGTCCGACCACGGCCGAGGTGGGCGTGGCCACGCCGGAGGAGGTGGAACGGCTCGTCGCGGAGCAGCGCGCGCGCGGCTACGACGCGATCAAGATGTACGGCAGCCAGGGCGGGAACATGACGCCGGAGGCGTATCGGGCGCTCAACGCCGCCGCGCGCCGGCACGGCCTGCGCGTGGTCGGCCACGCGCCGCGCAACCTGCCGTTCGACGTGGTGCTCAGCGAGGGGCAGAGTTCGATCGACCACATGGAAGAGATCGTCTATACGCACCGGCCCTTCGCCCGCTACCTGGGGCCGTATGTCGAGCTGCAGTTCGGGCGCGCCGCCGCGGGGCTGCGCGACTCCCTGGCCGGCGCCCCGGTGCCCGACTTCGCGCGAGCGCTCGAGCCCGAGATCGCCGAGCTCGCGCGCGCCGTCCAGCGGGCCGGCCTCGCGGTGACGCCCAATCTCGTGTTCTTCCGCAACATCCATTGGATGACGACCGACAGCATTCAGGCGTTGTTGCGCGCGCCCGAATTGGCGTACGCCACACCCCAGCAGCGGTTGAGCTGGTCCCCGCTGCTCAACCGCTACCACAATTCCTGGCGCGATCGCCGGGCGACGATCAGCCGCTACCTGGGCGCCGTGGTCGAGCTGCAGCGGGCGATCACGCTGGCGTTCCACAGAGCCGGCGTCCCCCTGATGACGGGCACCGACGCCGAATTCCTCGGCGCGCAGCCGGGCTTCGGGGTGCACACGGAGCTCGAGCTGTTCGTGGAGCTGGGCATGGCCCCGCTCGAGGCGCTGCGCGCCGCCACCGCGACACCGGCGCGGGCGCTGCGGATCGCCGATTCGGTTGGCACCGTCGCGCCCGGCAGCGTGGCCGACCTGGTGCTGCTGGCCGCGAATCCCCTGGTCGACATCCGCAACACGCGCCGCATCGCCGGCGTGTTTCGCGCGGGCCGCTGGTGGCCCCAGGCGCGGATCGCCGCGGCGCTGGACTCGCTGGCCGATTCGTACCGGCCGGTGCAGACGGTGTTGAGCTCCTTCATGCAGGCGCTCGAAACCCGCGGCGCGGCGGCCGCATTCGACGTGTACCGGGGGAGTGCGGAGCGCCAGCGGATCGCCAAGGCCGTCGAGAACGTCGTCAATTCGTACGGATACCGGGTGCTGGGCGAGAACCGGACCAAGGACGCCATCGAGATCTTCCGCCTGAACACGGAAGCGTTTCCCAACGAGTACAACACGTGGGACAGCCTGGCGGAGGCGTATCTCGCCGACGGTCAGCGCGAGCTGGCCATCCGGTACTACCGCAAGGTGCTGGCGCTGCGTCCGGGCGACGAGAACGCCACGCGGATGCTGCGGCAGATCGGCGTCAGCGTGCCGTAGGGGCCGCGCCCGCGCTCAGACGGATTCCTGGAATCCACATCCTCGTCTCCCAACGTCTCTTTCCCGAGCTGTAGACGCAGCCCATCACCTTTTCCCGGGAGGTTCTCGACGATGTCGACCACGCGCAAAACCATACTCCTCGGCACCGCGCTCGTCGCCGGCGGCGTCCTGTGGTACGTGTTCCGACCGGATGCCCTCATCATCGACCGGACCGTCAGCGACTCGTTCCCCGCCGCGGAGGGCGCAGCGCCCGTGCAGCTCGTCTCGGGCCGGTTCCATTCGAACGCCCACGAGACGACGGGGCTGGCCACGGTGTACCGCCTCCCGGACGGTCGCCGCGTGCTCCGGCTGACGTCGTTCGCGACCTCCAACGGCCCCGATGTGCGGGTGTATCTGGTTGCGGCGGCCGACGTGCAGGACGAAGACCAGGCCACGCAGGCCGGGTTCATCGATCTGGGTGCGTTGAAGGGCAACATCGGCGACCAGAACTACGATCTGCCGGCGGACCTCGATCTCAGCCGGTACCGGTCGGTGTCGGTCTGGTGCCGCCGGTTCAGCGTGAACTTCGGGGCCGCTCCGCTCAGCGCGGTTCCCTCATGAAGGCGATGTTGCCCGCCGATCGATCCGCCGTAATCGGGCGATCGGGCCCGGGCGCGCATGACCTTGCGGCCGGTGGGCAGGAGGGCTCAGTATTCCGCTGCGCGCCGCGCGCAGCGGCGCGGGGAGGATGCCATGACGGAGTATGCGTGCCGCCGTACGCGCCTCACCCCCTGGGGGGGAGCCGCCTTCACGGCCTGCTTCCTCTTCATAGCAGGCTGTCCACCGCCGCAGCCCGAGCCGACTCCGGTGCAGCGCGGCCGCACGCTCTTTTTCAACGAGACGTTCGGCGGCAACGGACGGACGTGCGGAACGTGCCACCGCGCCGAGGACAACTTCGGATTGAGCCCCGCGTTCATCGCGACGCTGCCCCCCGACGATCCGCTCTTCGTCGCGGAGACGAACGCCAACCTCGCGGCCAACTTCGAGAACCCGCGCCTGATGCGTGGCTTCGGGCTCATCCTCGAGAATCTCGACGGGTTCGACGACCTGCCCAATCGCTTCACGATGCGCGGCATCCCGCACACGCTGGCGCTGACGACGTCGGTGGACAGTCGCGCCGGGCCGCGCACGGGATGGTCGGGCGACGGGGCGCCCGGTGACGGCAGCCTGCGGTCGTTCGCCACCGGGGCCGTGATCCAGCACTTCACCCTGACGTTGAACCGCATCCCGGGCGCGGACTTCCGGCTGCCGACCGAGGCGGAGCTGGACGATCTGGAAGCGTTCATGCGCGCGCTGGGCCGGCAAGCGGACCTGGCGCTGCCGCTGCCGCTGAAGGGCGTCGTGCCGGCGCGCGGCCAGGCGATCTTCCTCGACAACACGCTGGGAAAGTGCAACGCGTGCCACTTCAACGCCGGCGCCAATGCCAATCCGGCCGTGTTCGGCGCGGGCGCCGGCAACCTGAGCTTCAACACCGGCGTCGAGAGTCTGCCCGACCACCCGGCCGATCCGACCGGCGAGCGCCGTCCCCCCGACGACGGGTTCGGCGTCCCGGGCAACGGGGAGTTCAATACGCCGCCGCTGGTCGAAGCGGCCGACACCCCGCCGTTCTTCCACAACAACGCGGTGCTCACGATCGAGGGCGCCGTCGCCTTCTACAACGGCGACGCGTTCAACAACTCGCCCGCCGGCCGGCTCCTGGCGGGCGCCACCGGGGGCGGCATCAATCTCGACGCGACGCAGGTCGAGGCGGTCGCCGCGTTTCTGCGGGTGATCAACGCGCTCGAGAACATCCGCGCGAGCCTGGCGCTCCTGGATCGGCAAGGCGTCACGCGCGACGACCGGCGGCTGGCCGGCGAAGAAACCGACGACGCGATTACGGTGCTCGCGGGCGCCGGCCTGCATCCCGAGGCGATCGCGCTGTTGCGAGACGCGCGCGCGCTGACCGAGCGGGCGAAGGTGCGCGACGCCGTCGCCACCCTGCAACGCGCGCGCGACGCGCTCGTCGGGACGCCATGAGGAGGCGAGAACCATGAACGGCAAGACGATCCTGGTGCTGGCCGCGCTGCTGGTGACGGCGCGGGCCGCGGCGGCACAGCGGACGACGGAGCAGTTCATCCCCGTGGGACAGTCGCCGGGGATTTCGGGCACGGTGTCCTACATCGGGGCGATCACGGCGGTGGACCCGCCGCGGCGGACGTTCACAGTTCGGGGCGACAGCGGAGCGCAGACCATCAAGGTCATCGACCGCACGCGCATCTGGCTGGACCGCTCGGCCGAGCGCCGCACCAACGAGGTCGGCGGCATGGCCGACTTGCGCGTCGGCCGCCGGGTGGAAGTCAAGTTCGTGGACGCGCGCGTCCGGGACACGGCGGACTGGATCAAGGTCGTGGAGAGGTAGCGGCTCAACAGGAGGGGCAGTGGGGTTTGCGAGTTGCCGGGCGCCCGGCCACACCGAGCTTGCTCAGCCGCTCGCCAGCGAAGGACCTTAGAGAATCGACCCCAGCTGGCAGCGAAACACCGGCACCACATCCTCCCCATCGAGCGACTCCCACTCGGGGATGCTCGATTCGCTGCCGTCGGCGCGATACACCCGGGCGAGGCGACGCTCCGGGTCGATCACCCAGACCAGCCGCGTGCCGGCCTTCAGCCAGTCGCCGACCTTGGCCAACACTTCGCCGGGACCGTCGCTGGGCGAGAGGACCTCCACGGCCAGGTCGGGAGCGACCTCAAGGAACCCGGTGGTCGGTTCCGGTAATCGCTCACGCCCGATGAAAGCGACATCCGGCGCGCGAACGGTGTCGGGCGCCCGGAACAACGTGAACCCGGTTTCGGCGGCGAACAGTTGCCCTAGCTGGGCGCGTTCGACATGCGCGCCCAGGCGGAGCGTCAGATTCATCGCCACGCGGCCGTGCCGGTCGCCGGCGGGCTCCCGGATGACCAGTCGGCCGCGCACCAGCTCGGTGCGCTGGTCAGGGACATTCAGGTGCAGCAACTCCTCGGCCGTCATGAGCGTGGCGGGCATAGCGGGAACGTATGCAGGCTCGGCGGACACGGCAACCAAGGTACCGCACACGGTCAACGCACCATCAACCACGAGGAACGCGGCTTATGAACCCCGTCTCAGCACCCGGATCGGCGCACTCCATCGGCAGGTGCCCCACTCCATGACGAACCGTCCCGCCGGTTCGATGCGAATGGTGAACCGCTCGACGTTTTCTGACAGGGAATCCACCGTCATGGGCCGGCGCGCGACGTCCTGGCCGGGGCGGTATTCAGTGCCCCACTGGCCGGACTGGCCGTTGATGATGAGCGAGACGCCGTCCCGGGTGGGGAGCGTCCACAGCGTGTACGTTCCCGGACGCAGTGGGACGCCGGCGAGCTCGATCGGTGCCGAAGTGGAGAGCTGCGTCGCGGCGTTGGCGCCGGTGCGCCAGACCCGGTCGTAGGCGATCAGGTCGCCGACCAGCGTTCTGCCGCGCCGCGATGGGCGGCTATAGTCGACGGTCACACGGGCGGATCCCACCGTGGCGCGGACGGTGTCGCGCGGGCTGAGCGACGTGGCCACGCCCGTGCGTTGCTCTCGGGCGGCGAAGCGCGCCGCGATGGCGTCGATATCGGGGACGTCGGTGATGCGCCGGACTTCCTGCCTGTAGGTCGTCCCCTGCCCCGAGTAGGAAGCCAGCCGGCCGTTCGCGTCGAGGCGCGCGGTGCCCGTGCCGGCGAGCCCGGTGCTGCTGATCACGTAGGAGCCATCCGGGTTGCGACGGATGTCCGCGTACCCCACGTGGCCTTCGTCCCAGCCTTCGAAGAAATACTGGCCGATGCGGGCGGGGGCGCGCGCGGTCTCCGGCTGCCGGCGCGCCGCGTCGAGCAGCAGCTCCCAAGTCGCGTACACGAACGCGTTCCACGGGACGGTCTCGGCGTAGCGCGTCCGGTAGGCGAACGGCCGCGTGCCCGGCGCCGGGCCGCGGGTGAACACCAGGACCGTGTCGTTGAACGTGGCGGTATGGTGGAGCTGCCGGCGGTCGGGTGGCCCGTTCGGGATGTCGGTGTCCATCGACCAGCGCGTGATGACGCCGTTCGGACCGAGCTCCGCCTGCCAGCGCCGCCGCGTCACCGTCGGGGAGCGGCCGATCGCGTCGCCCGTGATGCGAGACCCGAGCCGGGTGACGCGCTCCACCGACGTCGTATCGTTGCCGAGGACGGCCACGAATCCGTAAGTCTCAGGGCCTGTGCAGGCGCCGAGCACCAGCAGCAGGGCCAGGCGTGCGGGAGCAGAGGGGATGGACATCAAACCTAAAATAGCTCTCGGCTCACTTCAGGATGAAGAGGCCTGTGCCCCTTTCCAGATCACGGCCGCGTCATAGCCATGGATCGTCCGGACGACGTCAGGGTTCCAGCCCTCGAGACCGCGCATCGCCACTGGCCGCAGGGCGCGCAGGTCAATCACTTCATGACCTGTGGCATCGGTGTTGGACAGCACGCGCGTGAGGCGCTGGTCGCCGGTTCGGAATTCGTCAAACTCATCGCTCGAGACGGAGACGAAGCTCCGCCCTGGGCCGAGGACGGCCTGACGCGACCCGGGACCAGGGAGCACGAGGATGTGGAAAGCGCGATCCCCGCTCAGCGTCGCCACTTCATCCGCCATGGAGCCGACATCGAAGATGTTGACATAGTTGGCGCCGCGGATCATGTGGTTGTAGCCGAATTTCAGCATCACCTTTGGCGGCAGTCCGCCTGCTCTGAGCAGCCCTGCCAGGTTATCGCGCATCCATTGCGCGCGGCGCTGCGAGGAAGCCCACGCGTTGGCCATCGTGTTGATGGCCATCGATTCCTCGAGCGTGCGCAGGATCACGTCACTGTCACGATCCGGGTTTGGCCAGGCGGCGCGGACGGCCGACACCACGGCCGGACCTTGCGAAAAGATGAATGGCTGTTGCTGCGCCCAGGCGTTCGTTGACGCCTCCTTCAGACGCGCGAACGACTCTCGGGCGCGCCGCGGCACCCGGGGCGCGAGCCTCGCGATCAAGTAGCGATCGCTGAAAATCTCCCGGTCGAAACCCCAGAGTACTCGCTCATTCCTGGGCGCCGCATCGATGACGGCCGCGAGGAACTCCGCTTCCTCACGCAGATACATGGGGCTCCAAGTGTCCGGGTAGGCAAAGAAATCCACTATCCCCTGGAGGCCATGGCTCCGCGCCGCCGCCTCGATGTCCTGCGCGATGATCGGTGAAAGCTCGATGGCCGTGCGGCTGTAGCCAGATCCGCGTAGCGCCGTGAAGAGGGCGGCTGAGAGCTGGGCGGTTTCACGAACCCCGTGCTCTTCGCCGATCAGTGTGAAGCGGGCATCCCGCGCTTCCTGGACGAGCCAATCCCAGCCGGACCCCCTGGGACCGTCGCTCATGGTCAGGGGAAGCCTGCCTCTCTGAAGCGCTTCGAGAAGGCGTTGCAGACCAGTGGGAGTCTGGGGCTGCGGTCGAGGCGGCGCGGCGCCGAGCCTGGAACCGCGGGTGTCTCCAAGCAAGAACAACCCGCTTGCGTAGAGGAGATCGCGCCGACTGATCGTCATACGCATTGCCCTCCTGTAGGGTTCTCCGCCGTGCCTCCTGCCTCGGATAGCGCAGGCCGGCAAAAGGTTGGGTGTGTGCAGTCAGGGAAGCTCCTTCCCCACGCTCGGAAGATCAGGATGACGCCGGGCAGGTCGCGAGCATCTAGGCTTTGCAGAGGCCCTCTGTCGGGGATGTAGGGCAGCGTGAGCGGTCCGGTCCACACCAGGGTCAGATCACAATCCCACGACTCGTCCGGGGTTCGGCAGCGCGCGCATATGCCCCCCGACCGGCTCCCGTCTCGGCCACTTGTGTTGCGCGCTCGATCAATATATGATGCTTATCATATGCAAGCTACGACCACCGGGCGCACCGCCCCAGGCCGCAAGGAAGTCACCCACGAACGGATCGTCGCGGCCGCCGCGCGCGCGACCCGGCGCAGCGGGTACGACGGGACGGGTGTTGCCGACATCATGAAAGAGGTCGGCCTGACCCATGGGGGCTTCTACGCACATTTTGCTTCACGCCAGGCGATGCTGGTGGAGGCGGCCGACCGCGCCGGAGCCGAAAGCGTGGCCGCACTGACGCGCGCCGCCGCGGCCGCTCCGCCGCAGCAGGCGCTGCGGGCGATGATCCGCGCGTACCTCTCGAACGAGCACGTTGCCGGCGTCGAGACCGGTTGCCACGTAGCCGCGCTCGGCTCGGAGATGCCGCGCCAGGCGCCGAAGCTGCGGCGAGCCGCGACGCGTCGCATCAAGGAAATGATCGATGTCGTCGCCCGGCATTCGCCCGACCAGAGAAAGCCGGGTGTCTCCGAACACGCGCTCGTGACGGTGGCCACGATGGTCGGCGCGCTCGTGCTCGCCCGCGCGGTCGACGATCCCAAGCTCTCCAAGGCGCTGCGCGACGCGTCCCGGAAGCACTTGGACTCCACCCGCAGCTAAGGCGACCCGCACCGGCCGGAGTCGGTGCCGTTCTTTGCAGCAGAATATGATAGTCATCATATGGTGACTACGCGGATGACCGACCACGTTCTGAAGGAGGACACCATGATCACGCACCAGGCGCAGCCAGGATCGAGCACCACGTGGAGGAATGCACCGACGAAAGTCGTCGCTGTCGGCGGCACGAATTGGGTCTACCGGCAGCTGGGGCCCGATACCGGAGTGCCGGTCATCTTCCTTAACCATCTGGCGGCGGAGCTCGACCGGTGGGATCCCCGGGTCGTCGACGGCATCGCGAAGCAACGCCGCGTCATCGTCTTCGACAATCAGGGCATCGGCGCATCGGAAGGGAAGACTCCCACCTCCGTGGAGGCGATGGCGCGGGACGCAGTGGCCTTCATCCGGGCCCTCGGCTTTGCGCAGGTCGATCTGCTTGGCTTCTCCCTTGGCGGTTTCATCTCGCAGGTGATCGCGCAGGAAGAACCGCACCTGGTTCGCAAGATCATCCTCGCGGGAACCGGGCCAGCCGGGGGCACGGGCATCGACAAAGTGACGTCGGTGACCATCCGGGACATGGTGAAAGGCACGCTGACCTTCAAGCACCCGGAGTACTATCTCTTCTTCACGGAGACCCGCAACGGCCGCAAGGCGGCGCGCGACTTCTTGGCACGGCTGAGCGAGCGCTCCGAGAATCGCGACAAGCGGGTTTCGATCCCGGCGTTCATCGCCCAATTGAAGGCCATCCACGCCTGGGGGCGCCAGCGTCCTGCCGATCTGTCGCGCATTCAGCACCCGGTGTTGGTGGCGAATGGTGAGCACGACAAGATGGTGCCCAGCAGCAACTCGGTCGACCTGGCGCGCCGACTGCCGCACGCCGAGCTCGTCCTCTATGAGGATGCCGGGCATGGGGGCGTCTTCCAGTACCACGAGGCGTTCGTGAAAAAGGCTCTGGAGTTCTTTGAAGCCTGAGCCGACGCAGCCCGAAGAGAAGCCCTGCAACCAGCAACGTTGCAGGGCTGCACCGAGCCGGGACGGCGGGATTTGACGCGTCCGGCCGCATCAGCGGCCGGCGCCGCCGTCAGGCGGCGAGCGGGGCGAGGCCGCGCAGCGGCCGCAGCCCAACCCGCGACCCCCTGAACCCCATGCGACTCAATAGCGGGCCGAGGTACATCACATCGCCAATCACGCGAGGTCCTGGCATCGGTGTCCTAACAGCGCACTCGAAGCTCGACCGAGTGGCGTGCCGCCGCGCCGGGCCGTGGTTGGCAGAATGACGACGTCGCCCGGCGCCGACATCAGCCAACTGCTGCTGGCGTGGCGCCGCGGGGATCGGACCGCACTGGATCGGCTCCTGCCCCTGATCTACGACGAGTTGCATCAGCTCGCGCGGCGCCAGATGCGCGAGGAGCGTCCCGATCACACGCTTCAGACGACCGCCCTCGTCCACGAGGCTTATCTGCGCCTATGCGGCGCGGACGTCGCGTGGGAAGGACGTGTGCACTTTCTCGCGGTCGCCGCGCAGGCTATGCGCCGCGTCTTGGTCGATCATGCCCGCGCCCGCGGCCGGGCGAAACGCGGCGCTGGCGCGGCGTCCATTACGCTGGACGAGGGGCTCGCGCCCGCCTCCGCCCGCGGTCCGGACTTGGTCGCGCTCGATGAGGCGATTGACCGGCTTTCGACGTTTGACGAGCGCAAGGCGCGCGTGATCGAGCTGCACTACTTCGGCGGATTGACCTACGATGAGACCGGGACCGCGCTCGGCGTCTCGGCCGCGACCGTCGACCGCGAGCTGCGCCTGGCCAAGGCCTGGCTCTACCAGGAGCTGCGATGACACCGAGACGTGCTCGCCGTGCGAGCGGCCGACCAGGAAACCCGTCTCGCCGAGCGCGTGGAGATATTGAGGAAGCAGCCCTTGGAGTAGAGCCGGGGTCCCATCGCCCCGTCGAGGCCGTGGACGCGGGAGTCGGCGCTGAGTCCTTGAGCGTACACAGCGTCCTCACCCCGGACGCGACCGGCCCACATAGACTCGGGTGGGCGATCCCGGGATCACCCAGACGATGTCCGAGCGGCCGTCGCCGCTCACCTTCCCCACCAACGCCGGCAGCGTCGCGTTCCAGTTGGTCGAGACCGGGTGCGTCTGCGGCGGCTGGCCGGTCGCGTCGATGGTCCCGGACGGGGCCGTACCCCGACCGACGGCGACCACCATGGTCGTCGACGTCGGACGGTACCAGATGATGTCGCTCGCGCCGTCGCCGTCGACGTCGCCCACCTTCGCCACGAGGGGACCGCCGCCCGTTGCCACCCCCACGTCCTGGAAGTGCGGATAGGCAAGGGGCACCGACCACGATCCCGCGCTGTTCCCGAGGATCTTGTGGATCACGTTCTGCCCCGTAAGGAAGACGTTCCAAGCCAGGTCCGTCACCTGGTCCCGGTTGAAGTCCCCCACGAGGGGTGTGTAACCGGTCCAGCAGCAGGTTATCGGATGCACGAAAGCCGAACTGAACGAGAAACCCCCGGTGGCCAGAGACAGGGCGGTGTAGGAGTGGTTGAAGCTCAATCCCGGCACCGTATTCCAGATGATGTCGGAGCGTCCGTCGCGGTTGAGATCGGCGAGATAGACGGCCAGGCCCCGCCAGTCACCACCCTGCGGGTGCTGGTAGAAGGTCGAATCGAGGGCGAGCGTGCCGTCGCCGTTGGAGAGGCCGAGGTAGGTGCGATTGCCACCGTTGTAGCAGGCGTTCCAGACCAGGTCCTGGTCTCCGTCGCCGTCCACGTCGCCCAACAGGAAGCGGTAGAACCCGGCGGTCCCCCACGACTTGACGGGATGCACCTGAACCGCCCCGAACGTGAAGCCCCCCGCCGCCTGCGCCACGGCAACGTAGACCTTGTTCTCGGTGCCGCGATAATTCCACACGACGTCGGCGCGCTGGTCGCCGGTCACGTCGCCGACCTCCAGGTCGTAATTCGCCCACCCTTCGGCCGGCGGCGGCACCGGATTCGTGTAGCTCGCCGGCGTGCCGAAGCTGCCGTCGAACTGGCCGAGCGCCACGGCGATCTGGTTGCCGCCGCCAACGCTGCGGTGGTTGAAGAGCAAATCGTCCCGGCCGTCGCCGTTGACGTCGGCGAGCCGGGTCTCGAACGGGGCCGGCACGGGCGCCGAAAAGGACTGTGCCGGCAGGAAGTCGAACTGGCCGCCCGTAGCGGGCGCGCAGGTTTTGACGTTGTAATTCGTCGCTTCGGTGACGGAGGCGAGCGAGTTGTCGCCGAGGTTATAGAACGCGTACGATAGCGGCTCGGCTGTCGAGAGCGGGGCCGTCGAGGTGAAGTACTGCGACCAGTCGCCCGAGCGGATCATCGCGATCGTGGCTTGGTCGTTCCCGCCCACGGAGGTGATCTCGATGCGGGATTCGGCGAGGATGGTCCGCTGCCGCGTGCTCAGGCCGCCGGCCACCGAGCCTATCAGGCTGCTGTACGACGCATTGATGGTCGCCTGCAGCTCCGAGGCGCTCGCCGTCGACGTGATCGAGAACATCATCATCCGGCCGTACACGATCTCGCCGACATACACCGGCAGGTTCCCCGGGCCGATCCGGTTCAGCGCCACCTGCTGGTCGAGCTTGGCGGGGGTGAAGGCGCTGGAGAACCAGCCACCGGGGGTGGACGGCGGGGACACGACGACGGTGAACATCTTCTGATAGAAATGCGCCGACACCGTGGTCTCAGACGAGTTGCGGGAGACGCTGCCGCCGACCGACGCCTCGAAGCCCAGATAGCGGCCCGACAAGCTCGCCGACAACCCGAACTGGCGCTGCGAATTGTAGGTCTCCATGTGCCAGAAAATGCTGCTCGAGGCCTGGAGACCGCTCGCCGTGGCGTTGCCGATGATGTCGCCGATGGCGCTGGCGACGTGCGCCTGGTCCACCACGTCCACACGCCGGAAGTTCGTGCCTGTCTGGATTCCGGGGATCGAGACGTTGATCGGCGCGCGCTCGTCGATGATGAGCGGCAGCAGTGAGCCGAGCCCGTCGCGGTGACTCACTCCCTGAAGGAGGGCGCCCGGAAAAAGGATCGCCGCGTTGGGGCTGTACATGACGATGTCCTGCGGCGTGCGCTGCACGCTGTACGGCGTCACCTCGCAGACGTAGGGGACGTTGTGGTCCACGCGGATGGTGCCCGCGGTGTCGACGACGGTCCGCACTTGCGGGATCGTATCGAACTCGAGCGATGACGGCGCGCCCGTTGGCGCGGGATCCACGTCGGCGCTCGGCGGGGCGAACTGCGCCCACGAGGGCAGGCCCTGCAGGTACGCATCGACGTCTACGTTGGGGCCCGGCCCGGTCCCGGCATCTTTCGCGCAGGCCAGGGAGAGGGCGAGCAGGGCGGTCGCGAGCTTCTTCACGGAATCCTCCTCAGGAGCCGACAGGCGGCGGTCACTTGAGAAGGCGTCAGGGGGCGACGGATTCCCTCATCTACGGAAGTGCTTGGATGGTCATCGGTTACGGGACTCCGCGGCGAAGCGTAGCTCGTCCAGGAGCTGTCGCGCTCGCACCGCATCGGGGTGGCCAGGGGGAAGTCGCCGCTCGGCGATCGCCACCGCCTCGCGCAGCGCTGCCTCGGCAGCGGCGAGATTGCCGAGGGCTCGCTCGGCTGTTCCGAGCGGCAAGAGGGTCCGCACCAGGATGGGGTGGTCGGGTCCAAGGCGAGCGCGCTGACGCGTGAGCGTGTTGCGCAGCAGCCCGGCCGCCTGGCCGAAGTCCCCGCGCGCTGCCAACACTTCGCCGAGAGCGGCGGTGGCCGCGCGGGTCGAGGGGTGATCGGCGCCGAGACGCCGGGTCGCGAGATCCACGGCCCGGCGGGCGACCCGCAGGGCGGAATCCGGCAGGCCGCGTGCACCCGTGATCAACGCGAGCCGGCGCAGCGAAAAGATCACATAGGGGTGGTCCGGCGCCAGGCGGCGTCGTGCCAGCCGTAGCGCCGCCTGCAGGAGGGAGTCCGCCGCGTCGAGGTCCCCTTTGCGATAAAGGGTTTCGCTGAGGACCATCATTGCGTTGATCGTCCGAGGCTCATCGACCCCGAGCACCCGCTGGTACAGTGCGATGGCCTGCCGGTCCAGGGAATCGGCGCCGGCGTAGTCGCCGGTGTAGGCACGGATCCACGCGAGATTATGCAGGCTGTTGCCGATCTCCCAGTGGTCGGCGCCCAGCACGCGGCGACGAATGGCGAGGGCCTGCTGCTGCAGGGTGTCGGCGGCCGCATAATCGCCCTTCGATACGAGGAGCAGCGACAAATTGTTCAGGTTGTCGGCGATGTCGCGGTGATTGGGTGCCAGCACGCGGCGCCGCATGGCGAGGGCTGCGCGGTATGACGATTCCGCGGCGGCGTACTCACCGCGCACCCGCTTGGCTTCGGCGAGGTTGTTGAGGCTATTGGCGAGGGCCGAGCCCACGGGTCCCCGGAAGCGCCGGTGCAGCGCGACGGCCTGCGCGGCGAGGGAATCGGCGGCGACGTAGTCGCCGTCCACGCGCCGGACCACGCTCAGCGCCGAGAGGATATCGCCGACCCTGGCGTCGTCGCGCGCGCCGGCTCGGCGCCGGACGGCCAGGGCGCCTTCGAGCTGCGCCGTCGCCTGGTCGTATAGCCCGAGTCCCAGGTACACCTCCCCGATCACGTTCATCAGGTCGGCCTGGGTCTCCGGCGATTCCGCAAGCCCTTCGCGGATCCGGGCCGCCCCGCTGTCCAGCAGCTCGCGGGCGGTCACGCTGCGCCCGCGCGCCTCGCTCGGATCGGAGACTTGAAAGACCTGCGTCAGGAACCCGGCGATCTGATTCGCCTTCACGGCCTCCTGGCGGGCCCGGTTGCGCTCGCGCGCCAGTTGCAGCGCGTACACCCCGCTCAAGGTGGCCACGGCGAGCGCCACGATCACACCGGTGTAGTGACGGCGGAGGAACTTGCCGGTGCGGTAGCGCCACGTGTCGGACTGCACCGCCACGGGGAGCCCGGCTTCGTGACGGCGAAGGTCCTCGACAAGCTGCTCGACCGAGACGTAGCGCCGTTCGGGCTCCTTGCGCAACGACTTGAGCACGATCGTGTCGAGCTCGCCCCGCAACGCCCGCCGCCAAGCCGTCGCCGGCCCCTGGACGACGGCCGATGGCGGCGCGGGCTGGTCCTCCACGATGCGGCGCTCCAGCTCGCCGGGCGACGCCCCAGCCAGGTCGATCGGCGGGCGACCGGTGAGCAGGCGATACAGCACCGCCCCCAGCGCGTACCCGTCGGTGGCCACCGTGATGCGCCCGCCGCGCACCTGCTCCGGCGCCGCGTAGGCCGGAGTCATCAGACGCAGGGTGCCGGTCGTGTCGGTCTCGTCTGACCCGGCGAGCAATTTGGCAATTCCGAAATCCACCAGCTTGGGCGTGCCGTCGGCGGTGACGAGGATGTTGGAAGGCTTCAAGTCGCGGTGCACCACGAGCGCCTGATGCGCGTATTGCACCGCGCCGCAGACCCGGACGAACAGGGCAAGCCGTCCCGCGAGCCCGAGCCCCCGCCGCTCGCACCAGCGATCGATGGCCTCTCCGTCCACGTATTCCATCACGAGGTACGGAGTGCCGTCGGCCGCGGTGCCGCCGTCGAGCAGCCAGGCAATGTTGGGATGCGTCAGGTCGGCCAGGATCTGCCGCTCCGCGCGCAGCCGCCGCGCCAGGTCCGGTGCGGCGATCGAACCGCGCACGAACTTGATGGCGACCGAGGCCTGATATTGCTCGTCCACCCGTTCGGCCAGGTAGACGGTGCCCATGCCGCCATGGCCCAGCTCGCGTACCAGGCGGTAGGGGCCGACGCGCTCCCCCACCCGCGTCGGCGCGGTTTCCTCGGCGAGGGCACGCGCGGCGGCGACGACGACGTCACCGATGAACGGCGCCTCGTCGGAACGCTGGTCGGCCGCCAGCAGCGCCATTACGTCGTCTCGCAGCGATGGGTTCGCCGCGCACGCCTGGGCCAAATACGCGGTCCGCCCCGGCGGATCGAGTTCCATCACCGCGAAGAACAACGCCTGAATCTCCTGCCAACGGTCAAGGGTCATCGGAGCTCCTGATTAGCCAGGGGTTGGCCAGGCGCAGCCCTTCCGCTCATCAAGCAAGCGCCGAAAGCCGCTCGATTGCCTCATGGTGATCACGACAAGATGGTGCCCGGCAGCAACTCGGTCGACCTGGCGCGCCGCCTGCCGCACGCCGAGCTGGTCCTCTATGAGGATGCCGGGCTGGGGGCGTCTTCCAGTACCACGAGGCGTTCGTGAAAAAGGCGTTGGAGTTCTTTGAAGCGTGAGGAAACGTGCACCAAGCGAGGGCGCCCCACAGTCGAAGTCACTGTGGGGCCTTGATCTTCACGCAGTCGATTGGCGGGACTTTTCACGCGCGCCCCGTGCGGAGTACGTGATCAAGCGCCTGCGCGTCCTGCTCGAAGCGTATCTGCGCCGGTACCCGATCGCTCGCCTCTTTTTCGCTTCGCTCAGGATGACAAGGCCGCCTGCGCTGCGATAGAGAAAAAGAAGAAAGGCCTCCCTGCTCTGGTTCCGGCTTGCGAGTAGGAAGGCGGGGCGTAGCGTTCATGGGCATGCACCGACTCCTCGTTTTTCTCGCGCTCCTCGCCGCCGGTTCGATCCCCCGCTCGGCACACGCGCAGCAACCGCGTGTGCTCGTGTTCTCCAAGACCGCCGGCTACCGTCACAGCTCCATCCCCAACGGCATCGCGGCCATCCGCAAGCTCGGCCAGGAGCACGGCTTCGCGGTCGACACGACGGAGGACGCCGCCGCTTTCACCCAGAGGAACCTGGCCCGCTACAGCGCCGTCGTCTTCCTGAATACGACCGGCGACGTCCTGAAGCCCGGGCACCAGGATGTCTTCGAGCGCTACATCCAGGCGGGCGGCGGATACGTCGGCGTGCATTCCGCGACGGACACCGAATACGACTGGCCGTGGTACGGCAGACTGGCCGGCGCGTACTTCAACGGCCACCCCAACACTCCCAACGTGCGCACGGGCACGTATCGCGTGAGCGACGCGACGCACGTGTCGACGCAGGGGCTCCCCGCTCGCTTCGAGCGCGCGGACGAGTTCTACAACTTCAAGTCGATCGATCCGACCATCCGCGTGCTCGTCGAGATCGATGAAACGAGTTACCAGGGTGGCACGAACGGCGCGCACCACCCCATGAGCTGGTACCACGGTTTCGACGGCGGACGCGCGTGGTACACCAACATGGGTCACACCGAAGCCACCTACACCGAGCCGCTGTTCCTGCACCACCTGCTCGGCGGCCTGCGCTATGCGATCGGCACCGCGAAGATCGACTTCAATCGCGCGCGACCCGAAGAGAACCGCTTCACGCGCGTCGTGCTCGCCGACAACCTCGATGAGCCGATCGAGCTCGCCGTGCTGCCGGACGGGCGGGTGCTGTTCATCGAGCGCCACGGCTATGTGAACCTGTACACGCCGTCCGAGGTCCTCCCCCCTCCCCGCGTGCGACGGATCGCGACGATTCCCGTCAGCACCAGGTACGCCGATAGCAGCAACGCGGAGGACGGCCTGCTGGGACTGGCCGCCGATCCCAACTTCGCCGCCACCGGCTGGATCTACCTGTTCTACTCGCCGGCGGGGCCGGATGAGAAGAACGTCCTCGCGCGCTTCACGATGATCGGAGACTCGCTCGATCTCGCGTCACGGAAAGTGCTGCTCGAGATCCCGGTGCAGCGACGCAAGTGCTGCCACACCGGCGGGTCGATCGCGTTCGACGCGCAGGGCAATCTCTACCTGTCCACCGGCGACAACACGAATCCGTTCGCGACCAAGTACGCCCCGATCGACGACCGGCCCGGTCGGGAGCCATGGGACGCGCAGAAATCCTCGGCGAACACCAATGATCTGCGCGGCAAGATCCTGCGCATCCACCCGGAGCCGGACGGGACGTATACGATCCCGGAGGGCAATCTCTTCGCGAAGGGCACCCCGCTGACGCGGCCCGAGATCTACACCATGGGTCATCGCAACCCGTATCGGATTTCGGTCGACACGCACACCGGCTTCCTCTACTGGGGCGAAGTCGGTCCTGACGCCGACGGCGACTCGGCCGGCCAGGGGCCACGCGGATACGATGAGATCGATCAGGCGCGGAGCGCGGGGAACTACGGCTGGCCCTACTTCATCGGGAACAACCAGGCCTACCACGAGACGCAATTCCTCGATTCGAGCACGACGGAGACCGGCCCGCTCTTCGATGCGGCGCGCCCGATCAATTCGTCCGCGAACAACACG
>Ga0187892_10003475_pt1 | contig 28740 bp, 36 predicted proteins | sample MA1701073metaG_FD_139345 | JGI IMG/M metagenome (GOLD analysis project Ga0187892, IMG submission 139345) | Bio-ooze microbial communities from a basaltic lava cave in the Kipuka Kanohina Cave System on the Island of Hawaii, USA - MA170107-3 metaG ... | reverse complement strand
TTGCCAAGCTGGGGGCCGAAGGCTACACTCCGAGGCCGGGAGGTCCTCCGATGAGACACGTCACGACCGCTCTCACCAGGCTGATCGCGCTCGCGGTGTCACTCGGCGTGCCAGTGTCGGCCACGGCTCAAGCGCCGGCCAACCAGATCACCATCGCCCAGCCGGCCGAGGCCACGACGATGGATCCGGGACGCAGCACGCAGGTGCTCACCGTGAACTACTTCTACAACCTGTACGACACGCTGACGCGCTGGGACACCTCGCTCAAGCTCGGCCCGGGGCTGGCCACGTCGTGGCGCAACGTGAACGACAGCACCTGGGAGTTCACGCTCCGCCCGGGTGTGAAGTTCCACGACGGCGCGCCGCTCACGGCCGAGGACGTCAAGGCCACGCTCGAGCGCAACCTGGTCCCGGGCCGCACGGTGGTGCAGCCGGGCTTCGCCACCATCGAGACCGTCGAGGTGGTCGGGCCGAGCACGATCCGCATCATCACCAAGAAGCCGGACCCGCTCATGCCGGTGCGGATGGCGCAGATGGGCTCGCAGATCCTGCCCGCCCGGTCCACCACCGACGCCGGCGCGAAGGAGATCGCCCGCAAACCGGTGGGCACCGGCGCGTACCGCTTCGTGGAGTGGGTCAAGGACGAGCGGCTGGTGATGGAGGCCAACCGTGACTGGTGGGGCTGGGATGGAAAGCCGCCCTTGATCGACCGCGTCGTCTGGAAGCCGATCCCCGAGGACTTTCCCCGCATCGTCGCGCTCGACAAGGGCGAGGTCGACATCATCACCAACGTGCCGCCCGACCAGATGAAGGCGATCGACAGCGGCCGGCTGACCCGGATCGTGACCACGCCGGCGACACGCACGGTGACCTTCTGGATCAACACCACGCAGCCGCCGACGTCCGACAAGCGGGTCCGGCAGGCGATGCACTACGCCCTCGACGTGAACGCGATCATCAAGAACCTGTTCGGCGGCCACGGCAAGCCGTTCAGCGGCGGTCTGGCCGACACCGATTTCGGCTACAACCCCGCGCTGAAGCCGTACCCGCACGATCCCGCCAAGGCACGCCAGCTCCTCGCCGAGGCCGGGCACGGCGGCGGCATCGACGTGACGCTCCATGCCGGCATCGGCACCATGGTCAACGACAAGCACCTGATCGAGAGCATCGCGGACACGTGGGGCAAGGTGGGAATCCGGGCCAAGCTGCAGACGATGGAGATGGGCGCCCGAGCGCGGATGAACAACGACCGGACCTTGCCGCCCAACGGCCTGCTGCTGATCAACCCGCAGTCCACCCTCCTCGACGCCGATGGCTCGCTCTGGCGACTGTTCCACCCGAACGGCTTCGGGGGCAAGTACTGGGCCGGCAACCAGCCCGGCCAGCGGTTCCACGAGCTGATGGAGCAGGGCCGCTACACGCTCGATCCCAGGAAGCGCAAGGAGATCTACACCGAGGCGACCCAGATCATCCACGACGAGAAGCCGTGGCTCGAGCTGTTCCAGGAGGTGGTCGTCTACGGCACGACGAAGCGCGTGAGCTTCCGCCCGCGCGCCGACTACCGACTGATCGCCTCCGAGATGACGCTCAGCCGCTAGGCAATCGATGGCAGAGGTCTCGACGCCGCTGCAGACCGATCAAGTCGCCAACCTGCTCCAGGCGGCTCTGGAGGCGATCCGTGCGGAGGTCGCGGCGCTGCCCCCGCCCGTGCTCCGGTGGCACCCGCGGCCTGGCGAATGGTGCGTGAAGGAGGTCATCGGCCACCTGATCGAGGCCGAGCAGCGCGGCTTCGCCGGCCGGATCCACATCATTCTCGACGCGCGCGACCCCCAGCTCCAGGCCTGGGACCAGCCAGCGGTGGCTCGGGAACGGCACGATTGCGAGCGCGACGGGCAGGAGCTGCTGGCTGAGTTCACCCGGTTGCGCGAGTCAGGGATCACTCTCGTCCGCGGCCTCGACGCGAGCGACCTCGCGCGTGGCGGCCATCATCCGAAGGTGGGGTACTTGCGCGTCGGCGACCTTCTGCACGAATGGGTCCACCACGACCGCAATCACATGAAGCAGATGCTCGCGAACGTCCAGGACTTCGCCTGGCCGAACCTGGGCAATGCCCAGAAATTCGCGGGGGAATAGCTCCCGTCCCCTCGTCCAAAGGTCTCGGGTGATCCGGCCCGCGCTGGCCGGGCCGACGGGGGCCCTCCGACTGGTCAGCGCATGTTGCCGGTGTGGCCGAGCGAGTAGCGGCCGGGCTGCGGCCAGACGGCCAGCCCGTGCGGCTCGTTGCCGACCGGGATGCTCCGCACCTGCCCGGTCGTCGTGTCGATCGCGTACACGACGTTGTCGTAGCGGGCGGCCAGCCACAGCGTCTTCCCGTCGACGCTCACGTTGCCCATGTCGGGACTGCCGCCCCCGGGAATCGGCCAGGTGGCCAGGACCTTCCGCGTCGCGAAGTCCAGCACACTCACGCTCCCCTTGCCGCGCGGCGGGCCGTTGACGTGCGTCGAGCCGCGGTTCGCCACGTAGAGCTTCGTCGCGTCACGGCTCGGGTAGAGCCCGTGGGTCCCGACGCCCGTCGGGATGAACTCGGTCTCGACGAAGCGGTCACCGTCGACCACGAACACGCCGCCCGCCTTCATGTCGGCGACGAAGAAGCGCTTGCCATCCGGGCTGATGCGGATGTCCTGCGGCATCCCGCCCTTCGAGAGCCGCAGGTAGCCGAGCACCTTGCGGTTGACGAGGTCCACCTTGGCCAGGCCGCCCTGGTACTCGCACGTGAAGAGCGCGAAGCGGCCGTCGATGGAGAAATCGGCATGGTTGATCCCGGCGCACTGCGGGACAGCGAGCGAGCTCTGGAGCTGCATGGTCTGCGGATCGCGGAAATCGAGCCGCTTGAGCGCCTCCGCGACCACGATGGCCGAGCGTCCGTCGGGACTGAAGTACATGTTGTACGGGTCGTCGACGGCGATGGTCTTGCCGGGCTTGCCCGTCGTGGGGTCGATCGGCGTCAGGCTCCCGTCGGTCCGGCCCTCGGCGTTGTTCGTCACCCAGAGGGTCTTCAGGTCCCACGAGGGCACCACGTGCTGCGGGTTGATCCCGACCCGGAAGCGATCGACGACCTTGAACGTGGCGGGGTCGATCACGTAGACGTCGTTGGACTGCCGATTGGGGACGTAGATGCGCGGCAGCGCCCCCGCGGCCACGGGGCTGAGCTTGTCCGACCGCGTCTCGCTGTAGAGATTGGCTGGATCCACCACCGGCGGCATGCCGGGCACGGTCTCGATCGTCCGCGCGTTCGGTGTGGCCGGCTGCGCCAGCGCGGTGCCGCCACCGAAGGTCGCCGCCAGCAGGAGAGCGATCCCGCGCGTGACTGGTACGAGCGCGCGCTCGAACGTGAAGTCCCTCATATCGTCGTCACCGTCGTGCTGTCGCTTTTCTGATGGCCTCGACCGTGCGGCTCACTCACGCGTTTGCGCTTGCCGAGCGCCATGTGCGGTCCATTCTGCTCGGTCCCGCCGATCGGCAGAATGATGGTGGTCTGGTGGGATTTGATCAGGTCGCGGAGCTCCGTCCACATCAGCTGCTCGAGATGGACCGGTGTCCGGGGCCTGTCCGAAGACGCTGGAGAAACTGCCGAGAATGATCCCGACGGCGAAAATCGATCCTTTCGCGGCCAGCATGCCCCCGGATCATAGCCCGGAAAGCCGACCCGGCGCCAACACTTCGACCGGGTACCACGCGACATCGACCTCGGATACAATCACCGCCGATTCCCGAGGAGGTGCCGCATGGATCGGACGTCTTCCCAGGGGCCCACGCGCGTGGTCGACATCGTCCGCGCGAGAGCGGAGAAGGATCCGCAGCGCGTTCCGCTGACCTTCCACGGCCACAAGACGCGGCTCGCCCAGTAGCCGGGTCAAGAACGTGAGCAGCTGGCCGGTAGTGCCGAACACGTCTGGCGAGATCTCTTCTTCCCGGATCCGAACGCCGAACTCCTCGTGGATGGCGCCGATGAGGTCGACGACGGCGAGTGAGTCCAGGCAGAGGCCGTCTTCCATCAGCGGCGTGTGCTCGTCCAGCTCACCTTCGAAGTGCGGGGTGAGACGAGCCAGGTGGGCGAAGAGCCATTGACGCAGGGCCGGCTGCTCAGGCATGGCGCGAGTCCAGCACGTGGATGAACAGGCCGCTCAGGAGCTTCGGCTCGAACCACGTGCTCTTGGGCGGCATGATCTGGCCGGCGTCGGCCACGGCCATGAGCTCGGCCATCGTGGTCGGGCGCAGCGAGACGGCGAGCGCCGCCGCGCCGGAATCGACGCGCCGGGCGAGCTCGCCGGCGCCGTGGATGCCGCCGACGAAATCGATGCGCCCGTCGGTGCGCTGATCGGCGATCCCGAGCACCGGTGCGAGGACGCGCTCCTGGAGCAGCGTGATCTCGAGCGAGCGGACGGGATCGCGACGGTCGATCGAGGCGTCGTCCAGCTCGAGCCGATACCAGCGGCCTGCGAGATAGAGACAGAAGCTTCCCGGACGGCGCGGGACGGGATCCTCGGTCGGTGTCAACCGGCCCACGGCGGCCAGCCGGGCGAGCAGCTCACCGGGCGATTGGCCGCCCAGGTCCGCAATCAAGCGATTGTACGGCAGGATCTGGAGCTCCTCGGCGGGGAACAGCACGGCGGGGAACCAGTCCGACTCGAGCTCCCGCCCGGCCGTCCCGCGGCCCGGGCGGCGCTCCCGGGCGGCGCGCCAGGCGCTTGCCGACCGGTGATGCCCATCGGCCACGTAGGCCACGGGCACCTGCGTGAAGAGCTCCGTGTACCGCCCGGGCTCCGCGACGCGCCAGAGCGTGTGGCGCACGCCTGCCGGCGTGCTCACGTCGTACAGCGGGGGCGCCTGCGCGTGCTGCGCCGCGAGTTGCCTGAGCTCGCCCAACGCGCGGTGAGCCAGCAGCACCGGCTCCGGGTGCGCGCCCAGCGCGAGGATGTGGCGGGTGCGATCGTCTTCCTTGTCGGGGCGTGTCGTCTCGTGCTTCCGGATGACGCCGGACTCGTAGTCGTCCACGTGCGCACAGCCGACCACCCCGGTCTGCGCTCGCCCCTGCCTCACGGCCCGGTAGAGATACAGTGACGGCCGGGGCTCGCGCAGGAGCGCGCCGCGCTCCACGAGCCGGTCGAGGTTGTCGCGGGCGCGCGCGTACACCCGCGGGTCGTACGGATCGATCTGCCCCGGCAGATCGATCTCGGCGCGGGAGACGTGGAGAAAGCTGAGTGGGTTGGCGGCGGCAAGCGCGGCGGCCTCGGCCCTGGTCACGACGTCGTACGGCGGCGCCGCCACCCTCGCGGCGAGCTCCGGCGCCGGTCGGAGCGCGGGGAACGGACGCACCCGCATGTCCGGCAGCCTCGGCGGCGGTCGTCAGCGTCCCGCGAGGAGCGCGAGCGCCTCGGCGTGCAGCCGCCCGTTGGTCGCGAGGACATCTCCCGAATAGATCGTGGGCCGGCCGGCGAAGTCGGTGAGCCGACCGCCTGCCTCTTCCACGAGGATCTTCACCGGGGCGACGTCCCACGGCTTGAGGTCCACCTCGACGTAGATCTCGGCCTGGCCGTGCGCCACGAGCCCGTACCCGTAGTAGTCCCCGAAGCCGCGCGTGCGCGACGAGGCGTCCACCAGTCGCACGAACCCGTCCCAGCAGCCGGCCTCTCGCAGCAAGCGCAGCCCCGAGTGGAGAACCGTCGCCTCCTTCAGGCTCTCGCAGGGCGACACGCGGAGGCGCTCGCCGTTGAGAAAGGCGCCCTCGCCCCGGCGCGCCGTGAACAGCTCGCCCATCACCGGATTCAGCACGACACCGGTCGTCACCTCACCGGCCTCTTCCAGCGCGATCAGGATGGCCCAGAAGGGAATGCCACGGACGAAGTTCTTGGTGCCGTCGATCGGATCGATGATCCACCGCGGGTCGCGGGCCCCCTGCGCGCCGAACTCCTCGCCGAGGAAGCCCCACTCGGGGTAGGCGCCGCGCAGGATCGCCGTGATCGCCTGCTCCGCCTCTCGATCGGCCTGGGTGACCGGCGTCTGGTCGGCCTTGAGCGTCACCTCGAAGCCGCCGCGGTAGTAGTTCAGCGCGATGTCGCCGGCGGCGCGCGCCGCCTCGACGGCGGCGGCCACCGTCGGGTGAACGGCGCCGGCCCTCACGCCTCCCACTCGCCGCGCTCCTCGAGCACCCCCTTGAACACCTCGAGCGCCTCGACCACGACCGGCATGCCGCCGTAGGTGACTTGCTGGAAGATCACCTCGGCCACCTCCTGGCGCGTGGCCCCGACGTTGAGCGCGGCGTGCAGGTGGGCGCGCACCTCGTTCGTCCGGTTGAGCACGGTCAGCGACGCCACCGCGCAGAGCTCGCGCTGCTTCTGCGAGATCACCTCGCGGCTGTAGAGCTTGCCCGTGAAGAACAGGCTGAGCTCGCGCGCCAGCCCCTGGTCGAACTTCTTCCAGGTCTCGAAGCCGGTGCCGCCCTTCAAGCTGTGGAAGAGCATCTGCGCGGTCTTCCTGGTGGTCTCTTTCAGTGCCTCGTCCATTCACTTCTCCTGGTGGCGTGGGGGAATGCGATCGAGGAGACCGGTCAGCTCCTCCGGTGCCGTCAGCATCGCGTCATGCGAGGTCTCGAGATCGATCGGCGTCACGCCGAGCCGGGCCGCGCCTTCGGCGCACCGGTCCGGCGGCAGCGCACGATCGTGAACACAGCGGATCACCGTGCGCGGGATCTGCATGGCATAGAAGAGGCGCAGATCGAGCAGCTCCACGAACGGGCGCAAGCTCTGCGGGGTGAGCGAGGCCAGAGCGCGACCGACCGCCGGATCACCCGGCGGGAGATCGCCGATCCAGCGGGACCACGCAACGGCCGCCGGGTGGAGAAACGTGCCGTCGCCCCGCCCGCGCGCCATGCCGCGCAGGGCCTCGCGCGCGGGCTCGGGCATGAAGCTCTCGGCCAGGCTCTTGCCGTGCGCGGGCACGATCGCGGCCAGGAAGACCAGGTGGGCGATCCGCGCCGGCACGAGCTCGGCGAGCTTCGCGATCACGATGCCGCCCAGCGAGTGGCCGACCACGATGCCGCGGCTCACGCCCTCGCGCGCCATGACGCCGGCCACCTCGCGCGCGTACGAGGCCGAGGTGGCGGCGCGCGCGTCCGGCGCGCGCCGGGCGTGGCCCGGCAGGTCGGGGGCCACCACGCGATGTCCCCTGGCCTCGAGCCGCTTTCGCACGTCGTCCCAGCACCAGGCGCCGTGGGCGGCGCCGTGCACCAGCACGTACTCTTTCGTCATGGTGGCTCCGCGTTTGGGGTTGACTGTCACGCTCGGCGCCTCTAGCCTGGGCTATTCATGAACGGTACCAGGCGCGAGGCGCCCGGGGCCTGTCGTCGGCCAGGGGCTGCGCACGCCGAGCCACCCCCGCCCGGTGTGGGGTCCCCCGGCTCGGCGTGCGCAGCCCCTGGCCGACGCCACCCGGCCGGCTTCGCACAGCGCCGCTCATGGATGATCCGGGCCAGCGTAGGGAGCCTATACTAACCCATCCGCAGCCATCTCCAGCGAGAGGAGCGTTCAATGCCGACGATCGAGCGGTACTGCGCCTCCAGCGTGTTCGACCCGCCCAGCTATTCGCAAGCGGTCAAGGTGTCCGGGGCGCAGACGATTCTCTTCGTGGCCGGTCAGGTCGCGTACGACGAGAAGGGACAGACCGCGCACCGCGGTGATTTCACCGCGCAGGCCCGGGCCGTCCTGCAGGCCGTGAAGGCCCAGGTCGAAGCCGGTGGCGGCACCATGCAGAACATCGTCAAGATCAACACGTATCTGACCGACATCCGGTATCGCGCGGAGCTGATCCCGGTGCGCGAGGAGTTCTTCGGCAAGAAGAGCCCCGCCTCCACGCTGGTGGCGGTGGCGGCGCTCGCGCAACCCGACTGGCTCATCGAGGTCGAGGCCATCGCGGTGATCTGAGGCCATGGGGGTGGCGGTGGACAACGCCATCGCCTGGCTCGACGGCACGCCGCAAAACGTCGTCAATCGAGAGCTCCTGCCGCCGCGCCCACCGGAGCCGGGGCCATGACCGACACCCTGAACCCCTACATCTTCCGCGCCTACGACGTGCGCGGCAAGGTCGGCCTCGACATCACGCCCGAGGTGTTCGGCCAGGTCGGCCGCGCGTACGGCACCCTGGTCCGGCGCCGGGGCGGTCGCGCGGTGGCGATCGGCATGGACAACCGCACGACGTCGCCGCCGCTGAAGGAGGCCTTCGCCTCCGGCGTGCGCTCCACGGGCGTCGACGTCGTGGACATCGGCGTGAATCACACGCCGCTGCTCTATTTCGCGACCGCGCACTGGAAGCTCGACGGTGGCGCCACCGTCACCGGCAGCCACAACCCGGTCTCGGACAACGGCGTGAAGATGGTGCACGCGGGCGCCGCCCCGCTCACCGAGGAGGAGATCCAGGGCTTGCTGCGGACAATCCAGACCGGCGATTTCGAACGCGGGGCGGGCACGCGCACGAGCCGAGATCCCCGCGAGGACTACTTCACCGCGATCACGTCGCGGGTGACGCTCGGCCGACCGCTCCGGGTCGTCGTCGACGCGGGCAACGGCATCGCGGGCAGCTTCGCGCCCGAGCTCCTCCGTCGTCTCGGCTGCGAGGTCATCGAGCTGTACTGCGAGTCCGACGGCACCTTCCCCAATCATCTGCCCGACCCCGAGATGGAAGAGAACATCCGCGACCTGGTCGCGAAGGTGCTCGAGACGCGCGCCGAGGTCGGCATCGCCTACGACGGCGACGCCGACCGCATGGGCGTGGTCGACGAGCGCGGCCGCCGGCACGAGGCCGACCTGATCCTGGCGCTCCTGGCCCGCGACCTGCTCGCGCGCCATCCGGGCGCGAAGATCCTGTTCGACGTGAAGTCCTCCCAGGTGCTCGTGGACGACGTGCGGGCCCATGGCGGCCAGCCGATCATGTGGAAGACCGGCCACTCCCACCTCAAGCGCAAGATGCGCGAGGAGCAGATCCTCCTGGGCGGCGAGGTATCCGGCCACATGTTCTTCGCCGAGAACTGGTATGGCGTGGACGACGGGATCCTCGCCTCGTGCAAGTTCCTGGAGCTCGTGTCGAAGAGTCCCCGGCCGGTCTCCACGCACTTCGACACGCTGCCGCATCTGCACAACACGCCGGAGCTCAAGGCGCCCTGCCCGGACGACAAGAAGTTCGACGTCGTCACCGAGCTCGCGCGGGAGTTCAAGGGGCGCTACCAGACCATCGACATCGACGGCGTCCGTATCCTGTTTCCCGAGGGCTGGGGCCTGGTGCGCGCCTCCAACACCAACCCGTACCTCACGCTCCGCTTCGAGGGGCGCACGCGGGAAGCCGTCGAGGCCATGAAGCGCGAGGTCTACGCGGCGCTCCGGCGGTACCCCTTCGTGACGCTGCCCGAGTAGCTCCGGCCCCTCACCCTCCGGCCCCTCACCCTCCGGCCCCTCACCCTCCGGCCCCTCACCCTCCGGCCCCTCACCCTGCCCTCTCCCCAGAGGGGAGAGGGAGCACCTTGGCTCCCTCTGCCTCTCCAGGAGGGAGAGGTCAGGGCACGTGGTTCTTGAGAGGGCCAGGGTGAGGGTGGGGCTTCGCCTCGCCGAGGACCAGCGTGACCGCGTCGGAGAGGGTGCGCGCCACGCGGCAGTCGCGGGAGCCCCAGAAGCCGCGCGGGTCCAGCAGGATGCCTTCCAGTCCCGCGCCGCGGGCGCCGAGGACGTCGACCGAGTAGAGATCGCCGATGTAGACGGCGGCCGCGGCCGGCACACCGGCCTTCGCGAGGCCGATCTCGAAGATGCGCGGATGCGGCTTCTCGACGCCGACCTCGGACGAATCGACGACGAAGTCGAGGTGCTCGGCGAGCCCGGCCGTCTCGAGCGCCGAGCGCACGGAGCCGTTGGAGTTGGAGATGACGCCCGCCACGAGGCCCGCGGCCTTCACGCGCACGAGCACGCCGCGCGCGCCGGGATCGGCCTGGTTCCAGAGCCCCACGGGCAGGTTGTAGCCGCGGCGCCACCGGGCGATCGCCTGGACCTCGCTCTCGTCGGTGATGCCCAGGTACGTGAGCAGGTAGCGCAAGTAACGCCCCTGGCTGCCGCCGCTCTCCGTCGATGAGCCCGGGGCGAGATCGCGATCGAGGCGCACGCGCGCTCTCAGCTCCGCCTCCTCCACCTGCTCAGCCGTCAGCCTCTGCCCGCGCCCGGTGAGGTGCTGGGAGATGACCGGGTAGTTCATCCGCAGCAGCGTGTTGCCGGCATCGAAGATGATGGCCCGGGGTGGCTCGCGCCGTCCGCCGGAAGTCGCGTCAGACCCGTCTTGCGCTGGCCGCTGCATGTCACGTCATTATAATGAACTGGCCATGAACACCCCTCTCGCGCGGGTCCTTCTTCTCTGGATGGTCGCCGCGGTCCTTTTCGCCGCGACAGCGGCGACCGGAGGACCCGCCGAGGCGGACCACGGCGGACCGCCGCAATCCGCGCCGATGAGCCCGGTCCTGGTCGGCATCCTGGCCGCTCTGCTCACACTGGCGGCACTCGGCCTCATCGCGCTGGTCGTGCGCATCCTGATGCGGGGGACACGCGCGCCCGAATGACCGCGCTGGCCATCCGCTGGATCCATCTGGCCGCGAGCCTCGGGCTGGTCGGCCTGATCACGATGACGCTCCTGGCCGGACGGAGCGATCGCCCGACGGCGCGCCAGTGGGATGCGCGGGTCTGGCGCCTGGCCGGATGGCTGGTGCTCCTGTTCGCGCTCTCGGGTGTGGCGCTGCTCGCCCATCAGAGCGCGCTGGCCGCGGGTCGTCCCGGCGCCGCCTTCGACCCCGCCGCCTGGCGGCGGCTGCTGTTCGAGACCCGGTTCGGCGCGGTGTGGCTCATCCGTCACGCCGTGCTGCTGCTCCTGGCCAGCCTGCTCCTGCTCCGCGAGAGCGAGCGGGCGCCGCTCGACTGGATGGCCTGGCGAGTGCAAGCCTGGATGCTCGCCGCGCTGGCCGCGGGCGCACTGGCCTGGGCGGGGCACGCCGTGGCGGTGGAGTCGGCGGCGCTCGCGGCACCGCTGCTCGACACGCTGCACGTGCTGGCCGCCGGCACCTGGCTGGGCGCGCTCCTGCCCTTGGCCCTGCTGCTGCGTGCCGCGTCGGCCGAGGCGGGCGCGGATGGCCGTCCCTTCGCCGTGCTCGCCGCGCGCCGCTTCTCGGCCGTGGCGCTCGGCGCCATGACGCTGCTGGTGGCGACCGGCCTCTGGAACGCGTGGGTGCAGGTGGCGAGCATCCCCGCGCTGGTCGGCACGCGCTACGGCTGGCTGCTCCTCGCCAAGGTCGCGCTGCTCGCGCCGGTCCTCGCGCTCGCCGTGATCAATCGACGGCGTCTCATCCCGTCGCTCTCGGGGGATGCCGCCGCGGTCGGCCGGCCCGCCATGACGCGACTCGGCCGCTTCCTGCGCTGGGAGTCCGGCCTGGCCATGGTCATCCTGGGTGTCACCGCGGCGCTCTCGCTCATGGCCCCCGCGCGCCACGAGACGCCGTGGTGGCCGTTTTCGTACCGGCTGTCGTACGAGGCGACCGCGGAGCTTCCCGGGGTCAACGCCCGCTTGCTGATCGGCGGCCAGCTCGCCGTACTGGGGCTGCTCGGCGGCATCGTGGGCGCGCTGCTCAGATCGCGGCGCGTCCTGCTGCTCGCGGCCGGCGCGGCGGCGGTGGTGGCGGGGCTCTGGATCGCGCTGCCGCCGCTGGCCGTCGACGCCTATCCCACCACGTATCGTCGCTCGCCCGTGCCGTACCAGGCGGCGTCGGTGACGAGCGGGATGGCACTCTACGGCACACACTGCGCGACCTGCCACGGCGCGAGCGGCCGCGGCGATGGGCCCGGCGGCGCCGGGCTGCCCAAGCTGCCGGCCGACCTCACGGCGCCCCACACCGCGCAGCACACGGCAGGCGACCTGTTCTGGTGGCTGACCCGCGGAATCACCGCGGCGGGCATGCCTGCCTTCGGGAGCCAGCTCGCGGAAGAGCAGCGATGGGACGTGATCAATTTCCTGCGCGCGCTGGCCGCCGGCGCCCAGGCCCGTCAGCTGGGCCCGGTCGTGCGGACCGGCGCACCTCAGCTCGTCGCGCCGGACTTCTCCTTCGCGGTCGGCCCGACCCCGCCGCGCGCGCTCAGGGATCTCCGCGGCCGCTCGGTCGTCCTCCTCGTGCTGTTCTCGCTGCCCGACTCGCGTCTCCGGCTCGCCGAGCTCGCCGCCGCGTACGCGGAGCTCGGCTTCGCGGGCGCCGAAATCATCGCGATCCCGATGGACGGCGAGCGCGAGATCATCAGGCGCCTCGGCGCGAACCGTCCGCCGTTTCTCTTCCCCGTGGTGACCGACGGCGCCGCCGAGATCGTGCCCACCTACGCGCTGCTGGCCGGTGAGCCCCGGCCCCTCGGCCAGCCGCCCCACCTCCGCCACGCCGAGCTCCTGATCGACCGCCAGGGGTACGTCCGCGGGCGCTGGCTCCCCGGCACGCCCGGCTGGGAGGATCTGCACGCGCTGCGTGGGCAGATCCAGACGCTCGCCCGCGAGACCCCCACCTCACCTCCTCCCGACGAGCACGTGCACTGATGCGACTCTGGCGCGTCGTCCTCCTGTTGAATCTGACGGTCGCGCTGGGGCTGCTCGGGGGGTATCTGGCGTGGGGCCGGCAGATCCCGCGGCTCGCGCGTGACCTCGAGCAGGCGCGGCAGCAGGGCGCGCCGGCGGCGGTGGAGCGGACGCTGACCGCGCGCGGCGTGGTACGCGCGGTGTTTCCGGAGGCGAACCTGGTGATCGTCACCCATGGAGATATCCCCGGCTACATGCCCGCGATGACCATGGGCTTCCAGGTGACGGAGCCTCGGCTCTACGAGGGACTCGATGTCGGTGACGTCATCCAGTTCACTCTGCGCGGTGTGCCGCCCAACTTGCTGATCACGACGCTGACGCGAGAGGGGAGGACGTGATCTCATGATCGCCACCTTGCGGACACTGCACCGGCATATCTGGATCGCATGGATCGTGGTCGTGAGCGCCTCGGTGCTGCTGATCCTGGTCCTGCAGCCGTGACGTTCACGTAGCTTCGGAACCGACTCACTGACGGCACGGCCGGATCGAGTCGACGGTCGGCAGGGTCGCCGGGGGCACGAAGACGGCGAGGTAGCCGTCGGCGGGGGTGAGCGCCGTGAAGTCCACCTCGCGATAGCCCACCGCCGCGAGCTCACATCGCAGAAGCGCGGGCGGCGTGCCGTGGTCCTTGGTTAGTTTGTCATTGTCGATGATGGCGACGCGCGCCCCCGGCCTCAGCGCCGCGTGCAGCCGGTAGAAGAACTCGAAGGGATTCTCGATCTCGTGGTAGACGTGGGAGAGAAGCGCCACGTCGACAGAGCTCGGTGGTAGCCGGGGCTCGCGGGGCGCGCCCAGGACGAGCGTGACTCCCTCGATCTTCTCGCGCTGGAGTCGAGCTGTGAGGCCCTCGAGATACTTCGGCTCGACATCGGTCGCGTAGATCGTGGCCCCGGGCCCGAGCCGGCGGGCCAGTCGCACCGTGTAATAGCCGTCGCCGGCGCCGATGTCGGCGACGCGGATCCCCGGCGCGATCCCGAGACGATCCATCACGCGTTCGGCTTCCCCCTTGCCGTCCCGGGTCGGCTCGTCCGAGTAGTGGGACGAGACGATTCGCGCGACGGGTCGGTCGGGAGCAGGAAATCGCAGTCCGTCCGGGGGTGCCGGCCGTTGGCATCCCGCCGCGAGGCCGCCGAGCAGCACGAAAACCACGAAGAAGCGGGCGAGGCCTCCGCTCATATCACAATTGTACCGGCCAGCCCGGGTGCGGGAAGCCGGCCTCGTCACGCCGGAGAACGGCTGAGAGCAATCGCTTTGTGAGGGCAGCGTCCCCGGAGTAAGATTGACGGCCAGTCATGGGCATGCCCAGCATTCGCGTGTCGCCGCACTGCTTCCCCGCCGTGGCCAGGGCCGGCTTCCTCCTTATGGTGATGGTGCTGGCTCTGCTCCACACGAGCCAGATCCTCCATACTCACCGCGGCGCGACGGCGGGTGTCTACAACGAGGAGCACGTCCTCGCGAGCCTCGAGTCGGTCTCTGGCGATGCACCGCTGCCGGACCCGCTGCCCTCGGCCTCGGCGCTCCCGCGCTCCGAGCCGCGGCTCATCTCCAGCGACACCAGCCGCGCAACCTCACCTCTCCGCCGCACCCAGTCCCGCGCCCCCCCGGCTCTCTAGCCAAATCCTCTCGTCGCCCTGACCCACGCAGCGCCCGGGGGGTGGTCTCCCGGCGTGGCGCGTGGACTTTCTCTCCAGACGGAGGACTCTCCCATGCGCGCATTTCTCTCGGTGTGCCTGCTCGCGGCCTCGATTTCGACCGCAGCTCCGGCCGGCGCCCAGGACGTGGACGGCTTGAAGAAGGAACTGGAGCAGATGCGCAAGCAGTTCGAATCCATGAAGGACCAGTACCAGAAGGCGATCGACACGATGTCGGAGCGCGTGAAACGCCTGGAGGCCCGTCCAGAGCCCGTGGCCACCACGCCGAGCGCCCCGAGCCCGGCCCCCGCCGCGCCGTCGCCGGCGCTGGCCCAGGCGCCGCCCTCGTCGAGCGGTCAGCCGACGCTGTTGGAGCTGGCCCGGCCGCGCCAGCCCTTCTTGCTCTATGAGCGCCGGGGTCCGGGCCAACTTCTCTTCGATATCGGCGTCGTGAGCGATTTCGTGGGCAACATCACCCAGAACAACGTGGAGCAGGGCAAGGGCGGCACGTTCGCCGGCCGCGAGAATCGCTTCTTCCCGCGGGAGATCGAGCTCAACCTCTTCGGCCAGATCGATCCCTATGCGCTTGGTCAGGTGAGGATCGAGGCCGTTGAAGAGTTCGAGGGGGGCGAGCGCAAGCTCGAGCTGAGCCTCGCGGAGGCGAACCTGACGCTCCTGACGTTGCCGTTCAACACCCAGGCCAAGCTCGGCAAGATGCGCAACCGCTTCGGCCTCCTGAACCAGCTCCACCGGGAAGCGCTACCCCAGACGGACCAGCCCGACGTGCTCACTCAGTTCTTCGGCGAGGAAGGGTTGACGGAGAGCGGCGGCGAGCTGACCTGGGTGGCGCCGCTGCCGTTCTATCTGGAGGCCCTGGTCGGCCTGTTCAACGGGGACAACGAGACGGCGTTCGGCCGGGGCAGCTTGCGGAATCCCCTGGTCACCGGCCGGCTGCGGACCTTCTTCGAGCTGGGCGACTTCGGGGCCTTGCAGCTCGGCGCCTCGGTCGCCTCCGGCATCACCGAGGAGGATCATCGCAACACGATCGTCGGCGCCGACCTCAAGTACAAGTTCACGCCCGATGGCTGGAGGCATCCGCTGTTCACCGCGGCGGGCGAGTTCCTGTACCAGATCCGCACGGTCAACGTGTTCGGCGAGGACGTCGACGGCGACGGAATTGCCGACACCGACGACGAGACACGCACGCGCAATCGGCTGGGCTGGTACGTCTACGGCGAGGTGCAACCCTGGAGGCGCTGGGCGTTCGGGACGCGCTACGACTGGACCGAGTATGCGGTGGCGCGCGGCCACCAGTGGGCGGTCGAACCGTATATCACCTTCTGGCCTTCGGAGTTCCTCCGCTTCCGGGCAGGGTACAAGCACACCGAGGGCAATATACGGGGCTGCTGCACCAACGTCGCCGACGTGGGCAGCGCGAGGATCAAGGACGAGTTCCTGTTCCAGGCGACCTTCTTCCTCGGCTCCCACCCGGCGCATCCATTCTAGGAGGAGCAATGCCATGTATATTGTGATCCGAACCCTCGTCGCTGCCGTCCTCGCTCTGCCGCTCGTCGCGGCGAGCGCCGACGCGGCGGACAAGATCCGCGTGGTCACGACCATCATCGACCTCAAGTCGCTCACCGAGGCCGTCGGCGGTGACCTGGTGGAGGTCGACGCGCTGGTGCGTGCGTCCCAGAATCCGCACGACCTCGAGGTACGCCCGAGCCTCATGGTCAAGGTGCGGCGCGCCGATCTCTTCGTGATGAATGGTCTCGAGCTCGATCAGTGGGGCGAGGTCGTGGTCCAGGGCGCCAACAACCCCAAGGTGATCGCCGGCGGCCCCGGCCGCGTCGATGCCTCCCGCGGTATCCCGGTCCTGGAAGTCCCCACCACCCGCCTCGACCGTTCGATGGGAGATGTCCATCCGTTCGGCAACCCGCACTACACGCTTGATCCTGGGATGGCGCCCATCATCACCACCAACATCCTCGAAGGGCTGGCGCGGGTGGCGCCACAGCACCGCGCCACTTTCGAGCGGAACCGGCAAGCGTTCCTGGCCCGCCTGGAGGCGGCCATGAGTCGGTGGACGCGCGCGCTGGAGCCGGCCAAGGGCGCCAAGCTCGTCGTGTATCATAACAACTTGATCTATCTTGTGACCCGATTCGGACTCGTTCAGGTCGGGACGGTGGAGGAACGACCCGGCATCCCTCCGTCGCCTGGACATCTCGCCCGGCTCATTCGACAGATAAAGGAGGAGGGCGTGAAGGTGATCCTGGTCGAGCCGTGGAGTGACCAGACGCTCACTGCGCGCATCGCGCAGGAGGCAGGGGCCAAGATGGTCGTGCTCAACACCAAGCTCGGCGCCGTCAGCGGTCCCGACGCGTACATCGCCTCCACGAACGCCAACATCACCACGCTGGCGCAGGCGCTTCGCTGACGAACGCGCCACCGTGGCCGCCGATCTGCTCGCGCTGATGTGGATGCCGTTCCTCATGTGCCTGGTCCTCACCGGGATCCACGCCTATCTCGGCTTTCACGTGATCGCGCGCGAGGTGGTCTTCGTCGACATCGCGCTGGCGCAAATTGCCGCGCTCGGCGCCACCGCGGCGTTTCTGATCGGTTACGCGCTCGAGTCCTGGACCTCCTACCTGGTCGCGCTCGGCGCCACCACGTTGGGGGCGACGATCCTGGCGCTCACGCGGAGCCGCGAGCGTCGCGTCTCGCAAGAAGCGGTGATCGGCGTGGTGTACGCGGTCTCCGCGGCCGGCGCCGTCCTGCTGGCCGACCGCTCTCCGCACGGCGCCGAGCATCTGCGGAGCATGCTCGTGGGCAGCATCCTGAGCGTGCGCGGCGGCGACGTGCTGAAGGTGGCCGTGCTCTACGCCCTGGTCGGCGGGTTCCACTGGCTGTGCCGCCGGCCGTTCTTCCTGATCTCCACCGATCCGGACCGCGCGTATCGCGATGGCTGGCACGTCCGTATCTGGGACTTCCTCTTCTATGCCTCCTTCGGGCTGGTCGTCACCTCCTCGGTCCGGATCGCCGGGGTGCTCCTGGTCTTCTCCTATCTGATCGTGCCCGCGCTGGCCGGCATTCTCCTGGGCCGTGCCATCGGCTCGCGGCTGGTCATCGGCTGGGCGTTCGGCACCGCCGTCAGCATCTTCGCCATGGTCGCCTCGGCGGCGCTGGACCTGCCCACCGGCGCGACGGTGGTCTGCGCGTTCGGACTCGCCCTGCTGGCCCTGGGCGCAGCGGTCAGGCTGCGGGGAGACGCGGCCGGAGCGGCCCTCACGTGAGCCGTTCGGCCAGCGAGAGCTGGCGCATCGTGTGCCTGGCGGCGCTCGCCGGCTTTCTCATCTTCGGGCTCGCCGCCTTCGCGACCGGGACGCTGCCCGGCGATGTGCCGCTGCGCCGGGCCTTTCTGGACAGCGCCAGCGAGACCGTGTTCTCGGTGGCGCGGTTCGTCAATCACGGCGGCCGCGTCGAGGTGTTGCTGCCGGCCACGCTGCTGCTGCTGTGGCTCTCGCTGGTCGCGCGGCAGCGCTGGTGGCTCTGGTGTGGCATCCAGCTGGGCGCCGGCAGCGTCGAGCACGCCTTCAAGTTCCTCGTCGGCCGTCCCCGCCCCAGCGGGTCCTCGCTCGGGTATCCCAGCGGTCACACGACCGCGGCCGCCACGTTCGCGGTGATCATGATCTACTTTTCGCTCCGCGCGCAGCTGACGCCGCTCCAGCGCCGGCTCATCCAGATCGTCTCGGTCATCCTGATGCTGACCGTCGGCTGGGCGCGGATCATGCTGCGCGCCCACTGGCCCTCGGATGTCCTAGGCGGCTTCTTGCTCGGTATCTGCTGCGCGGCGGGGGCGGCGTGGTGGAACGAGAGCCATCCGGTCGCGGCGGCGGTCGAGACGCACAGCCTGAGATGAGCCGCGGATCTCGTTGTGCGCGCGGCGCTCGCCCGAGCCGACGCCGGCCGAGCTGGCGGCGGTCGCCCGATTCGCGCGCTACCACGAAGTGAAGTACATTTTCCTCGAGACGCTGGCGCGCGAAGTCGGCGCCCAGACAGTTGCTGGTCCTCAATCCCGTGGCGGGCATCACCGAGGAGGAGCTCACGACGCTCGGCTGCTTCGCCCTGGTCTGGCTCGGCCGCTGCGCGCCGGGCCGCTCGCAGGTTCGCGCGTGAGGCGACTCGCGCTGCTGTCGGCGCTGCTGCTGGCGCTCGCCGTCTGCCGGGCGGACGCGGCGGCGGACAGCGCCGAGTGCCGCCGGTGGCGCGATGCGTTCAGCAGCATGCCGTTCCGCATGGTGACGATCCAGAGGGGCCAGCACACGGTGGCCTTCCGGGTGAAGGTCGCCCAGAGCTCCGACCAGCAGGCCGGCGGCTTTCAGTGCGCGACCCGGGAGGAGATCGACCGCCATGTGATCCTGTTCGACTTCGGCCAGGAGATCATCACGCAGTTCCACATGCAGAACGTGCCGGCAGCCCTCGACATCGCCTTCGTCAAGGCGGACGGCCGGGTCTTCTCGATCCTCAAGATGCCGCCGAGCCCGACGGCGCTGTACGGGCCGATGGGGACCTTCCGCTACGCGATCGAGGCCCGCGCCGGCTTCTTCGAGAGCCACGGTATCCGGCCCGGTGAGGCCCGGCTCCTGATGCCGGCGCCGCGTTGATGGTCCGTGCACGACCGCCATACGCATAGCTCGCGGCACAAGCACCGGCTGCGGGCCGCTCTGGCCCTGACCGCGGGATTCGCGGCGATCGAGGTGGCGGGGGCGCTCTGGACGGGCAGCCTCTCGCTGCTGGCCGACGCCGCCCACATGCTGGTGGACACGTGCGGTCTCCTGCTGAGCCTGCTGGCCCTCTGGTTCGCGGAGCGGCCCGCCACGCCCGCCAAGACCTACGGCTACTACCGGGTGGAGATCCTCGCCGCGCTCGTGAACGGCGTGGTGCTCTGCCTGATGGCGGTGGCGATCCTGTTCAAGGCGTACGAGCGCATCCTGGCCCCGGCCCCCGTGCCCGGTGGGCCGATGCTGGCCCTCGCCGTCACCGGCCTGGTAGTGAACCTGATCAGCATGCGGCTCCTGCGTCCGGGTGCCGGCGAAAGCCTGAACGTGCGCGGCGCCTACCTGGAGGTGCTGGGGGATGCGGCGAGCTCCGCGGCCGTCATCGTGGCGGCCGGCATCATCCTGTTCACCGGGTGGACGATCGCCGATCCGCTCGCCGGCCTCGCGATCGCCCTGCTGATCCTGCCGCGCACGTGGTCACTGCTGCGCCAGGCCGTGAACATCCTGCTGGAGGGAGCGCCGCCGCACCTCGACGTGACCGAGATCGAGGCGGCGATGCGGGAGGCGCAGGGGGTGCGCCGCGTGCACGACCTCCATGTCTGGACGCTCACGTCCGGGCGGGAAGCCATGAGCGCGCACGTCGTCGTGGACCCCGACGCGCCAGGCGATCGGATCCTGGACGCGCTGCACGTGATCTTGCATGCCCGCTTCGGGATCGATCACACGACGATCCAGATCGAGCGGGAGCCCTCGCTGATCCAGATCACCTCGCCGACGCGGTCGTAGCCCTCACCCTGCCCTCTCCCCTCCGGGGAGAGGGATCGTTATCGGGGAGCTTGGAGGGTGACGGGTCAGCGACGGAGCCAGAGCCAGAGCGCGACCACGACCAGGAGCAGGATCGTGACCATGCCGGCCCAGGTGCTCGACCAGGACGTCGATGGCGGCTGGAACACCACGCGTTCCCACTGGACGGCCTCGCGCCACCCGGTGTCGCCGCCGGCATAGCGCTGGAAGACCTCCGTGGCCTCGCCGAGCCGCAGGTCCTGGCGCACGCTCCGGTAGTAGCGCTCGAGCGAGCCTTCCTGATACTCCAGCGTGAACCCGCTCTGTACGCTGCCGGCCGCCTGCACATAGGTGAACGCGGACTCGCCGAGCGTGGCGAGGATGTTGCGGCCCCCATCCAGCGAGGCGAGGACCTTGGCGATCGTCGCGTCGTCCGGACGGTCGAAGGCGGTGTCGTGGGTGGTGAGCGTCAGCATCTCAGTACGAGCGGGGCAGCGTCAGCACGTGCTCGGCGAGATAGTTGAGCGCCATCTGCTGAGAGATCGGCGCGATCTTGTAGAGACGCACCTCGCGCCAGAGCCGCTCGATGTAGAACTCGCGCGCGTAGCCGAAGCCGCCGAAGGTCTGGAGCGCGGCGTCGCACGCGTTGAAGCCGGCCTCCGCCGACAGGAGCTTGGCTGCGTTGGCCTCGCGACCGCACGGCCGCCCGTGGTCGAAGAGCCAGGCGGCCTTCAGGCACATCATCTCGGCCGCGTCGAGCTCGGCCAACGCATGCGCGAGCGGATGCGCGATCGCCTGGTTCTGGCCGATCGGCCGCTCGAAGACGACGCGCTCCTTCGCGTACTGCACGGCGCGATCGAGCGCGGCGCGCCCGATGCCGACGGCTTCGATGCCGATCACGATGCGCTCGGGATTCAGCGAGTCGAGCAGATGGTAGAAGCCGTCACCGACCGTGCCGACCACGTCCTCGTCGGCCACCTCCAGGTTCTCGATCACCACCTCGTTGGAGTCCACCGCCGCCCGGCCGAGCTTGTGGATCTCGCGCACGGTGCAGGCCCGGCGATCGAGGTCCGCGAAGAACAGCGTCATGCCCTTGAGTGGCCGCGCCGGGTCGCGCTCGCTCGTCCGCGCCAGCAGCAGGAGCTTGTCGGCGCGCTGGGCGTTCGTGGTCCAGACCTTCCGGCCGTTCACGATCCAGCGATCGCCGCGCGGCTCGGCGCGCGTCTGGATGCGCGAGGTGTCGGTGCCGGCATTGGGCTCCGTCACGCCGAAGGCCAGGATGATCTCGCCGCCCGCGATGCGGGGGAGGTACTTGCGCTTCATCGCCTCGGTGCCGTACTTGACGATCGGCGTGGGCGGGAAGACGTAGAAGTGCACCGGTGACGCGCCCGAGGTGCCCGCGCCGGAGGCGCAGATCTCGTGCAGCATCAGCGCCGCCTCGGTCACGCCCAGGCCGGCCCCGCCGTACTCCTCGGGAATCATGAGCCCGAGCCAGCCGTTGTCCGCGAACGCCTTCACGAATTCGTGCGGATACTCGGCGCGGGTGTCCTTGTCGAGCCAGTAGTCCATGGAGAAGGTGCGGGCCAGCGTCGCGACCTCCTTCTTGATGAGCTCCTGCGATTCGGTCAACGCAAAGTCCATGCGCGTCCTCCCGGTGGCTTCGGCCCCCAAGATTATCACGACCACATCGGAACGCGCCCTTGCTCCCGGCCGGCGCGGCCGCTATCCTGGGCGCCATGGAGACGACCCCGGCGATCCAGGATTACCTCGCCGCCATCTACGACCTGGGCAGCGGCGACAAGCCGGTGATCGGGGCGCGCCTCGCGCGGCACCTGCACCTGTCGGCCCCATCGATCACCGAGGCGACCCGTCGGATGCAGAAGGACGGCTACATCCGGATGGACGGGCGCAAGGAGATCCGGCTCACCAGCAAGGGGCTCGGGATCGCCGAGATCATGGCGCGACGGCATCGGCTGCTGGAACGCTGGCTGACCGACGTGCTCGGGCTCGACTGGGCCAAGGCGCATGACGAGGCCCACCGGCTGGAACATGCGCTGTCGCCGGTGGTGGAGGAGCGCCTGGCCCAGCTGCTCGGGATGCCGAGCACCTGCCCGCACGGCAATCCGATCCCCGGCATGCCGGCGCCCGAGGCGCACCACCCGATTCCGCTGAGCCAGGCCCAGGCGGGCCAGGCGCTCGTCGTGGACCGCATCACGGAAGAAGCGGAGGCGGATCGCCAGCTGCTGCGGTTTCTCTGGGAGCACGGCGTGCGACCGGGCATCCGGCTCACCGTCAGCCAGGTCGCGCCGTATGCGGGCACGATCTCCGTCGACATCGAGGGGCGCACGATCACGATCGGGCTCGCCGCCTCGCACAAGATCTGGGTGTACGACCCGCAGCGTCCGCGGCAGCAACCGCGAGCAGCGCGGAGGCGGAAACCCGCGCGGGCGACTCGATCATGACGGTCAAGGCCCTGTACGCGCTGCAGAACGGCTTCATGGGCTTCGAGCGGAACGGCCTCTTCTACGGCGATCGGTCGGGCGATCACGTGCAGATCCCGGTGACCTGTTACCTGGTCCGCACCGACGACGCCACCGTGCTGTTCGACACCGGAGTGTCCCCGCGTGCTGTTCCCGGTCTCCTGCGCACCGACGCGCTGGCGAGCTTCACGGACGAGGATCTGCTGGTGCACCGGCTGGATTCCCTCGGGCTCGAGCCCAACGACATCGATCTGGTCGTGCTGTCCCATCTGCATTACGACCACGCCGGCGGCGCCGCCCTGTTCGCCTCGTCCGAGCTCGTCGTCCAGCAGGACGAGTGGTCGTACGCCCACTATCCACCGGCGTTCTTCGCCTCGTTCTACTACCGCAAGAACTTCGATCTGCCGTACCGCTGGCGGCGGCTCGACGGCGACGCGGAGCTCGTGCCCGGCGTCACCGTGCTGCGAACGGACGGGCACACACCGGGCCATCAATCGCTGCTCGTGGAGCTTCCCGGCAGCGGCCCCGTGATCCTGGCCGGCGACTGCTGCTACTGGCAGCGCTCGATCGATGAGGAGATTCCACCGGGCGTCGTCTGGGATCCCACGCGCGCCATGCACTCCATCAAGCGGCTCAAGACGATCGCGCGCCTCACCGGCGGGCGCATCTTTCCGAGCCACGACCCGGTGTTCTGGAAGTCCGCGATCAAGGCTCCCGACGCATATCGATGAGGGGCGAGTCCCCCAAGGAGAGGCGAATGGGCGTACTGGATGGCATCAAGATTCTCGAGCTGGCCCGCGTGCCGCCGGCCGAGCTGCCGGGGATGATGCTGGCCGACATGGGCGCGGACGTCCTCAAGATCGAGACGCCGTCGGAGGAGGCCGACGACGAGACGTGGCGGCGGCGCGCCGCGTTCGTGTACGTGAACCGTAACAAGCGCTCGCTCGCGCTCGATCTCAAGACCGCGGACGGCCAGGCAATCCTCAAGCGCCTGGCGGCGACCGCCGACGTCCTCGTCGAGGGCTTCCGGCCCGGCGTGATGCAGCGCCTGGGCGCGGACTACGAGACCATCCACGCCATCAACCCGCGGATCGTCTACTGCTCGCTGTCGGGTTTCGGCCAGAACGGCCCGTACCGGAACTATCCCGCCCACGACGGCAACTATCTCTCCCTGGCCGGCGTCCTTGGACTGATCGGAGAGCCCGATCGCAAGCCGATCTTCCCGCTCAACCTCGTCGCGGACTACGGCGGCGCCAGCCTCCACGGCGCGCTCGGCATCATGCTGGCGCTGTTCGCGCGCGAGCGCAGCGGGCGGGGACAGCATGTGGACGTCTCCTACCTGGACACCACGCTCGCCCTGCTGGCCGCGACGCCGAACATGCGCTTCTTCTTCAGCGACGGCATGGCCCCGCGCCGCGGCGAGGGCTTCCTCGGCGGCTCGTACCCCTACTACGCCGTGTACGAGACCAAGGACCGGAAGCTCCTCACCATCGGCTGCACGGAGCCGTGGCTCTGGGAGAATTTCTGCAAGGCCATCGAGCGGCCGGAGTTCGCGCGCTTCGCGCGCACCTCCGATCAGTTCGTGCGCGCGGCCAACGCCGAGGAGGTGCGCGCCCGGGAAGAGATCGAGGCGATCATCCAGACGCGCCCGCGCGACGAGTGGTACGAGCGGCTGGTGAAGGCCGACGTGTGCGTCGGCAAGGTCTACGAGCCCGACGAGGTGCCTGCCGACCCGCAGGTGCTGGCCCGCGACATGGTCGTCGAGTTCCATCACCCGGTGCACGGCAAGGTCACGCAGTTCGGCGCCCCGATCAAGCTGTCGGAGACGCCGGCCGCGCTCCGGACCGCGTCGCCGTACACGGGTGAGCACAGTGACGAGGTCCTCGGCGAGCTCGGGCTGAGCGCGGCCGAGATCAAGACCCTGCGCGACAAGAAGGTCGTGGCCTGAGCGTCGGCCGGGGACGCGATCCGCGGCACCAGGAGGACGGAGATGGATGAGACCGCCACCGCCACCGTGAGCGGGGTCGCCCAGGTGTTCGACCTTCACGCCCTCAAGGCGTTCGCCCCCGACAGGCGCGTGCGCAAGATGCTGTTCAAGACGGGCCAGCTCTGGTCCGAGATCGCCTGCTACGAGCCCGGCCAGTCGACGGTCATGCACCAGCACCCCCGGGAGGAAGAAGCGATCTTCGTCCTCGAAGGCACGGCGAACATGAACATCGACGGCCACGAGGTGGCGCTGCCCGCCGGCTCGATCGTCCAGTTCCCGAATCAGGTGCTGCACGACGTACGCAACCTCGGCTCGGAGCGGTGCGTGATCATGTTCTTCAAGGTCAATCCGAAGGTGCTGAAGGACGGTGGCGATGGGTAACGTCGAGCGCTGCGACAAGACGCTCCCGCTGAACGAGATGATCTTCTACGTGCGGCGGTAGGTCGCAAGCCGGGGCCGCCGCAAAGCGCCGACAGGGCAGGAAACCATGCCGCGCATCGTTCCGCTATGCGGCGACGCGCGGCTGGCCGCCGAGGCCGGCCGACAAGGCCATCCGCGCCGGTACGGGCCTTGGTCGTGACCGGCGTCGCCCTGAACCGGGACGGCGGCATCAGCGCGACGAGGTGAGCGCGATGATCGAGCACATCGAGGCCGCGGAACGGTATCATGCCGATCACGGCTGGCTCTCCACCTGGCATCACTTCTCGTTCAGCGACTACTTCGATCCGCGCAACGTGCAGTTCGGGCCCTTGCGCGTGTTCAACGACGACATCGTGCAGCCGGCCAGCGGCTTCCCGCCGCACTCGCATCGCGACATGGAGATCGTCACCTACGTGCTCGAGGGGGAGCTCGAGCATCACGACAACCAGGGCCATCGCGGTCGCGTCCAGCCGGGCGAGGTGCAGGTCATGTCCGCCGGGACCGGCATCACGCACGCCGAGCGCAACCCCTCGGCGAGCACCCCGCTGCACCTGCTCCAGATGTGGATCATGCCGCGCACGCGCGGGCTCAAGCCGCGCTGGGAGCAGCAGCGCTTCCCGCGCGAGGCCAGACACGGACGTCTGCTGCCGGTGGTGACCGCCAGCGGCGCCGCCGCCGCCGGCGCGGGCACGCTCCAGATCGACCAGGACGCCACGCTGTACGTCGCGTCCCTCGAGCCCGGGCAGTCCGTCACGCACACGACGGCTGCGGATCGCCGCGCGTACCTGTTCGTGATCTCGGGCGCCGTCGCCGTCAACGGCACGGAGCTCGCCGCGGGCGATCAGGCGCGCATCACCGAGGAGCCGACGATACGCGTCGAGCCGCGCGCGGCCTCCGAGCTGGTGCTGATCGATCTGCCGTAATTGGCCCCTCACCCCGCCCTCTCCCCAGAGGGGAGAGGGATCCGCAGCGTCGCTTGACGCGCGGACAGCGCTCCTGATAGCGTTCCGCCGTACACGCACTGTGCTTCTCGGAGGTGTCTCGTGAGAGTGGAGGTCGAGCTGGTCCGCGAGGAGAACGGAGTCTTCCGGGCGACCGCGGTGGTCTATCCCGAGGTGACCGCCACCGGGCGCACCGAAAAGGAAGCGCTGGGGCTTCTGATGGAAGCGATGCAGCGCTACATGAAGCAGAAGAACGCCGAGCGCCCGTGACCACCGAGCCGCGCGCGCTCGACTGCTCCCGCCTGATCGCGGGTGGGGTGCTCGCCATGCTGCTGGCCGATCTCGGGGCCGACGTGATCAAGGTGGAGAATCCGCGCGGCGTAAGAATGTAAGGGTCTGACCCCGTTACAAGCGGTGGTCGGCGCGGGGGCCGCGGAAGCGGGCGAAGAGGGCGACGTGGGTGGCGATGACGATCGGGACCACGAAGGTGGGGAGGAGGCTGAGGGGGAGCTGCAGCAGCGGGCGCAGTGATTCGGGTTCGCTCATTGCGATCCGCGTGGCGGTCGACACGACCAGCAGGATGTCGGCGAGTCCGAACGCGTTCCACCAGAGGATGGCCCGGCGACGCCAGCCCTTGTAGGGGCGTGGGATGGCGGCGACGGCCAGCGCCGTCACCCCGACCAGGATGTCGCCCCACCCGCCGGGGACCGCGAAGGCCCAGGGCAACTGGCCGCGCGCGTACAGGATCAGGAACGCGACTCCGGGGATGATGCGGGTCGCGTGAATCAGGATCAGCACGCGCATGTCGACGGCGATGACCCACGCACCGAACGGCGTGGGCAGCCAGAACAGGCCCAGCACCATCAGCGTGAGCGCGGCGATCAGCAACTGCGGGAGCGGCGGCGTGGCGAACTGGAGCCAGCCCAGCCGGCCGATCGCGAGGGCGGCCGCCAGCCAGATCGCCGCGATGATGAGCACGGCGCGCGTGCCCGGTGTGCTCACGGTGCCGAATGATACCATGATCGCCGTGACCGCCAATCCGTACCTCGACGCCACCGTCGGCGCCATGCTCGCGCGCATCGCGGAGCGCGTGCCGTCTCGCGAGGCGATCGTCGCCCCCGACCGGCGCATCTCCTACGCGGAGCTCCATCGCCAGGCCCAGCGCTTCGCGCGCGGCCTCCTGGCGCTCGGCGTCGAAGGTGAGCTGTGGCTCCGCGGTCGGCTGGTCACGCCCGGGTACTACCGCAAGCCCGAGGAGACGGCCAGGGCCTTCACCGCGGACGGCTGGTTCAAGACCGGGGATCTGGCCGTGCGCGACGAGGCGGGACGAACCATCTTCCGCGGTCGCCTGCGCGAGGTGCTCCGGATCAGCCACTTCATGGTGGCGCCCGGCGAGATCGAGACCTTCCTCATGACGCATCCGAAGGTCCTGCAGGCCTTCGTGATCGGCGTGCCGGACCCGCGCAGCAACGAGGCGGCCGCGGCCTACGTGATCCCGCGTCCCGGCGAGCGGCTCACGGAGCGAGAGCTGATCGACCACTGCACAGGACGGATCGCCTCGTTCAAGATCCCGCGGCACGTGCGCATCGTCGCCGATGTGCCGCGCACGCCCGGACCCCATGGCGACAAGGTGCAGCGAGGGAAGCTGCGCGAGATGTTCCTGGCGGAGAGCACCGGCGAGCCCGGACCACCCCTCACCCTGCCCTCTCCCCTGAAGGGAGAGGGACTTATAGGGGAGAGGGCAGGGTGAGAGATGTTTGAACGGCGGCGGGGGAACGCGTATCCTCGAGAGCGCTTCGGACCTCCACCCCTGACTCAAGGAGACTCACCGTGAAGCTCGACGTCGCGATGCTGAGCCACGATCTGAAGACGATCCCGGAGTACGCCCGCAAGGTCGAGGCCATGGGCTACGATTGCCTCTGGTCGTCCGAGACACAGCACGACCCGTATCTGCCGCTCGCCGTGGCCACCAGCCCGACCTCGCAGATGAAGCTCGGCACCAACATCGCGACGGTGTTCTCGCGCAGCCCGATGATCACCGCGCACATGGCGTGGGATCTCCAGAAGGCGTCCGGCGGACGGTTCATCCTGGGGCTCGGCACGCAGGTGAAGGCCCACAACGAGCGGCGCTTCTCGGTGAAGTTCGAGTCACCGGGGCCGAAGATGGCCGAAGCGGTCCAGAGCCTCCGCGCGATCTGGGACTGCTGGCAGAACGGCACCAAGCTCAACTTCAAGGGCCGGTTTTACACCTTCGACGTGATGACGCCCTTCTTCAACCCCGGTCCGATCGAGCACCCGAGGATCCCGATCTACGTCGCCGCGGTGAATCCGTACATGTGCGGCGTGGCGGGCGAGTTCTGCGACGGCATTCACGTGCATCCGTTCAACAGTCCCAAGTACCTGCGCGAGGTGGTGCATCCCGCCGCCGAGGAGGGCCTGAAGAAGTCGGGCCGGAGCCGGAAGGACTTCACGTACGTGACGGCGACGTTCGTCGTGGTCGGCGACAGCGAAAAGGAGCGCGCGCAGCAGGCGCGGATAGTCAAGCAGCAGATCGCCTTCTACGGGTCGACCCGGACCTACGAGCCCGTGCTCGCCTGCCACGGCTGGCAGGACCTCACGTCGAAGCTCCACCGGAAATCCGTCGAAGGCGACTGGGCGGGCATGGCGGACCTCATCACGGACGAGATGCTCGATACCTACGCGGTCACCGCGACCTACGACCAGCTCCATGCGAAGGTGACCGAGCGCTATGCGGGGCTCCTGGACCGCTTTTCGCTGTATCAGCCCTACCAGCCGGATCTGGACGATCCGCGGCTGCCCGCGGTGATCAGGCAGTTCAACGGGTGACGGACTAGGCCACCCCTCACCCTGCCCTCTCCCCCGAGGGGAGAGCGATTCATTCGCGTTTCCTCTCCCGTTGGGAGAGAGGGATTCATTCACGTTTCCTCTCCCCCTTGGGGGAGAGGGCAGGGTGAGGGGGAGAGACGGAGCAACGCCATGACGGACAAGGTGCAGGTGGAGATCAAGGCGCCG
>Ga0187892_10003474_pt1 | contig 28741 bp, 26 predicted proteins | sample MA1701073metaG_FD_139345 | JGI IMG/M metagenome (GOLD analysis project Ga0187892, IMG submission 139345) | Bio-ooze microbial communities from a basaltic lava cave in the Kipuka Kanohina Cave System on the Island of Hawaii, USA - MA170107-3 metaG ... | reverse complement strand
GCCCGGCGCCGGGCCGCTCGAGAAGGCACTCGCGGTGAAGGGTACCGTGAGCGAAGCCACGGGCCGGCGTTACCCGACCAGGATGGTTGGCCATCAACTGTCCAGGAAACTGGGTCCGGTACAGTACAATCAGAGAGTTCTCGCCCGAAAACCCGAGAGAAAGGCACACGGATGAAGTATAGCCTAGCCCTTCAGCGTGCCACGCCCCGAGTCCCGGGTTTGGCCCGGCAACACTGGACCGATGCGAGTTGCTCAGCGCGCCCTCGTCCATGGAGCACGGACCAGCAGTCGAACCGGAACGGAATTCATCTCACGGGGATCGTGCCTGCGGTGGCTCGTTTTCTCCTGTTGTTCGTCGTACCCGTGTCATTGGTCTGGGTGCCCGTGTTCCATTCCGAGAGCGGCGCCACGATCTCCTTGCTGGATCTCTGGCTGTCCTTGCTGTGGCCCCTGGCAGCCTGGTATTGGCTGATCACTCCGCGCGTCCGAAGCAACCGCTTCGTGCTGCCGCTGCTCTTGGTATCGCTTGCCCCGGGTTTCTTGGCCGCGTTCGGAGTGTTTGTCTCGAAGACGGGGAGCGACTATTTCCTGCAGATCAGCCTCCACATGAAGCGGATGGGCTTGGCTGCGGTCATCCCGCTCGCCGTTTTCCTCTTCGGCTCGCGCAGCTACTTTCGACGCATCCGGTACTCCGCCCTGGCTTGCCTGGGTGCGATGGCGCTCTTCTCCTTTCTGCCGAGCTTGACGCGCGTCCTCCCCGTCGCCCGGGATTCCCCCGGCGGGATCAGCCCTGAACGGGCGGCCGGCCTGATCACAAACCCGAATGACGCCGCATATGTCGCCGTCGGGTTGCTCGCCATCCTGACCGGATTGAACGCGCACGTTACAGAGTCCCGGTTTACTCGCGCTCTCACGAACTCCATCGGAATCGCCGCGGCCCTCCTTACGATCGCACTATCGGGTAGCCGCTCCGGCCTGCTGGGCTTGGTCATCGCGGCCGGATACTACGTAGTGTCGGCCAAGGCCTCGACGCTGACGAAGACTGCGCTGATCCTGGCGCTCGCCGTCACATTCGGCATGGGACTACAGCTCAGCGACTTGTTCCGCGATCGCATGCATGCCGCTTACGCGGAACGCCTTGGCGAGCCGAATGTCGCAGCTCGCGTTCTCGCGCAGCAGCTGGCCATTCTGACGGCCTACGACAACCCACTGGGCATTGGCTTTACGCACTTTCGCGAGGTCTATCGCGGGTCGTCGCCCGGTGTTTCGTACTTTGCCTCGGGCACGTCCGACAGCGTGTTCTTCGATACGCTGCTCGCGGCGGGAGTCGCCGGCCTGGCCGCGGTCCTCTACCTCTACTACGTGGCCTCGCGATACATCTCCAGTGTTTCGCCAGTTGCGCCGCAACTGTCGAGCATCCTGCGCGCTGGGCTGATTGCGATGTGCGTGTTTGGCACAGCGTCCGTGGTCCCGTCCTCGCCGTTCGTTTCGCCGACGTTCTACTTGCTCGTCGGGTGCCCCGCAATCGCGTTGATTCCGGCGACTCTTCGAGACCGCCGTGGCCCGGACTGCTGACAACCGGTGCGTCCGCCTATCGTCCCGGCCGGACCAGCAGTTCGCGACGCGATCATCCAGCCGGAGGCCGCCATATGAGTGGTATGACTGACACGTGATTCCATTCCTTTCAAGTCCAATTCGGACCCGTGACAACACCGATCGATCGTCGATACGAGAGGCGGCGCTGTGGTCGTTGGGGGGCGCGGTCTGCTCGCGGGGTTTCATGTTGTTGACCCAGATCGTCGTCGCTCGCGTTGTCGGGAAGGCGGGGTTCGGCGAGTGGAGCCTGGCCATCAACACCGCTGGAGCCTTCGGCGTGCTCGCCAGCTTCGGCCTCGGCCTCACCGCATCCAAACACATCGCGGAGTTCCGGAATACTGATCCCAACAGAGCCGGTGGCGTGCTGTCGCTGGTGCTCCTCGCGGGAATGACGACCGTCCTCGCCATGGCCGCCACCTGCTTTGTCGCGAGCGAATGGCTGGCGGTGTCGTTCTATCGCGTCCCCGAGGCTGTCGTTCTTCTACGTCTGGGGAGTGTTCTTGTCTTCGGTCTCGTCTCAATTGTACTGCTCGAATCCATTCTCGCCGGCTTTGAGGACTTCCGGGCGATCGCCGGGACCAACATCGTGCAGGGCATCGTGCTGTTCATCGCGGGCTGCCTCCTGGCCCCGCAATTCGGGTTGACGGGGGCGATCTCGGCGGTCGCGATCTCGCAAATCGCCGCACTGAGCCTCGCTTTCCGCGCCATGTTGGCCAACTGCCGCAGGCATCGAATACGGCTTTCGCCACAATCGGGCTGGCACGAGCGACGTGTGTTGTTGACGTACGCGCTTCCGAGTGTCATCGCTGATGCGATCAGCGCTGTCGCGGTCACCGCTAGTCAAGCCATCGTTGTCCGAGTCCCCTCTGGGCTCGCCGGATTGGGTGCGTATCAGGCCGCTGTCAGTTGGCGAGACATCGTGCTGTTCGTTCCTGGTTCCCTGGGGAGAATCACCGTTCCACTACTCGCCCGAGTACGGATGGAGGAGGGCCCGTCCCGCTTCGCAAGCGCGTTCCGGGCGAACTTGTCCCTGAACGTCGGCGCCGCCGTCCTCGTCGCAATCCCGGTGATGGTTGCAAGTCCGTGGATCGTACAGCTGTACGGGCCCGGGTTTCGCGAGGATTGGGATCTGATCGTGATTCTCTTGGTGGCTGCCATGATCCAGGCGGCAAGGGACGTCATGCTGCGGCTCACCGCGAGTGCCGGTAGGATTTGGTACAACACGATGGCGGCCACTGTGTGGTCGGCGAGCGTCCTCATCGGCGTGGCCCTGACGGTACCACGTTGGGGTGTACGGGGATTCGCCTGGACCTGGGTGGTCGCGATGCTGATCAGCGCGCTGGTCTACTCCGTTGCAGCACGCTCGATCCTGCTGCCGGGAATCGACAGACGGATCCAAGCGTCCGTGGGCTCTTGACGCATGCGCACGGTGTTCTTTGACTTCGTCACTCACTACGGCGGCGCCCAACGCGTTGTCGTCGAGCTGGCATCCAACCTGCGCGACCACGTCGAGCTGGAGATCCTGGATGCATACGGGGCATGCGCTCCGTTCCGGGCGGCTGTCATCGAGGCTGGTCTCCCCTGTCAGACGCTCGAGGCGGGGGCCCGCCGCATTGCGGTCGGCCATCGAGGGCACCGCGTGAGACGCGCTCTGGCGTGTGCGCTTTCCGCGCCAGGCCTTCTTGACATCTCCCGGAGATTGCGACGCTCTCTACGACTACATCCACCCGATCTGATCTGGACGACGAGCGTGAAAGCGCTCGCCGTTCTAGCGCTGGCCCAATCTGGCAGGCGCGCGCCGGTCGTGTTCCACCTTCAGGGCCGTCCTCCGGGAGGCTTCGGCATCGCCGATCAGTACCTGTTGCGATCACGGGTGCAGGCCTTCATGGTCGTGTCGGAGGCTCTGCGACAGGATCTTGCGGAACTGGGCATCCCACCCGAACGGGTTCGCCTCGTGCCGAACTCTGTGGATGTGGAGAGACTCAGGCTACGCGCCCAGTTGGCACCGCTCGCACCATTCCCCGAAGGGGGCGGCCTGCGCATCCTGTTGCCGGGAACGCTCGTTCCGGCGAAGGGGCACGCGTGTGCGATTCGCGCCCTGGCGAGAATTGCGGCCTGCGGCGTCGATGCAGTGTTGTGGCTTGCCGGGGACGAGCCGCCCGGCCAGCCGTCGGATTACTCCAGGCACTTGCGGTCGCTGGCCCATCAGGGGGGCATCTCCGAGCGCGTTTTCTTCCTGGGTTGGCGAGAGGACATGCCCCAGTTGATGGCAGCCAGTTCCATCGTCGTACTTCCAAGTCGGAGCGAAGGCCTCCCGCGGTCGCTTCTGGAAGCGATGGCTCTCGAGCGCCCTGTCGTCGCGACTCCAGTGGGAGGAGTGACGGAGCTGATCGAACATGGGTGCACGGGGTGGCTGTTTGACGTGGACGACGACACTGGTCTCGCGAATTCCGTGATGGCGAGCCTGGACGAGCGTCGTCGTGAGGTCGTGGTTTCAGCAGCGTTGAACCGAGTTCAGCAGCGCTATGGGCCGGAGCGCCAAACCTGCGCGGCGCTCGATGTGTTCCGCAGCGCGCTGATCGGAAAGATCTTCACTGGACGCAGTCGTCATCAACCTCGGCGGCCAGGAGGAGGTCACGATGATCGAGCCGCGGAGTAACCCGCCGGACCGTCGTCCATCCGCTCAGCCTCGCCCATCGAGCGGGATGACGCCGGGCGCGGGACGTGACGTCCAGGAGCCGACGATCCAGCTCATCCCGGCGAGGACGGCGGCAAGGACCGCGATGGCCGGGATCCTCAACCCGAAATCGACGACCGCATGCAGGGCTGCGCCCGTGACCGCTGCGCCGATGCAGGCATGGTATGGGCGGCCGTCGGCGGCGGGCCGGCTCGGACCGCGCGCGCGCCGCAAGGTGGCGAGCACGAGCCACAGCGCAGCGCCGAGACCGACGAGCCCGGCCTCCGTCCCCACCTGCAGCCAGTCGTTGTGTGCGTGGTCCCAGCGCAGACGGACCGCGGACGGGCGGTAAAGAATGAACGCGTCCTCGAAGGTCCCGATGCCGCTGCCGAGCAGCGGATAGTCGCGCAGGATGTCGAGGGACGATCGCCAGACCGGTGTGCGGCCGCTCAGGCTCGTGATCTCTTGTCCGTCGGCGACGAAGCGCGCCCCGGGCGCCTTGACCTCTTGCCACATCAGCCACAGCGCGGGCCCGAGCAGCGTGGCCAGTACGATCCAGCGCCGGCGGTCGCCGGCCTTCGCCTGCCAGGCCACGATGCCGGTCACGACCAGCGCGACCGCCAGCCCGCCGCGCGAGTAGGACAGGATCACGCCGGCCCAGACGACGGCCGCCGCCAATGCGCCGCCGAGGGAGACGAGTCGCGATGGCTGCGTCAGCGCGAGCGCGCGGTCGCGCCACGAGCGTCCGGCTGCCGCTCGGCGGGGCGGGCCGAGCGCCAGCAACAGGCAGAACGGCAGCGTCATGGCCAGGTAGCCGGCGAAGTGGTTGCGGTTGATGAAGGTGCCGCTGGCCTCGTCGGCGTACGCGCGCTTGGCATACCAGAAGATGTGCTGGTGGCCCGAGAGGTACTCCGCGGCGCCGTACAGCGCCTGGAACGTGCCGGCCAGAACGATCGCGAGCGCCGCCTGCCTCAGGTGAGCGGGCGTGCGCAGGGCGACCGCCGCGGCCAGCCCGACGAGCACGTACGCTAGCAAGCGCAGCAGACCGTCGACGGTCGCGGGGGGCTCGAGGCTGAGCGGTGCCGCGGCGGCGGCCAACTCGGGCACGGCGATCCCGACGTCGATCCGCGCTCGCTGCGTGGGCTCGGCGACCCCGTGCGCCCATGATCCGGGCAGCGGAACCAGTTGGACCAGGGCGATCGCCAGCAGGACAAGGGCCGGAATCAACGGGGAAGGCGTCGGACGCCGGGGGCCGGCCCGCTCGACCCACAGCAAGGCAAGGGCGCCGAGGCCCAGGCCGGCCGCCGCCAGTTCGAGGACCAGCACGGCCCAGGGCTGGACGCTGCCGAACGGCAACGCGCTGAGGATCAGCACGGCGAGCACGGCGCAGCGCAGGGCGGCGCGCCAGCGCTCCGACGTGCGATCGTCCGTCCCGCTCACGAAATCGGGTCAGCCCGTCTGGCGGCGCTGCTTCGGCTGTTCCAGCCCTTGCTCGGGGGCGGGTTCCGCTTTCGCTCCGTAGTGCCGACGATACCAGTAGGTCCGGTAGTACGGGTCCGAGTCCTCGGGCATGGCGTTGAGCACGATGCCGGTGACGTTGGCGCGCGCCTGCCTCAGGCGCCTGGCGCTCTGCACCAGCGCCTCCCGCCGGGTGGAGCCCGAGCGGACGACCAGCGTCGTCGAGTCCGTGCGGGCGGAGAGCACGATCGAGTCGGCCACCGAGAGCAGTGGCGGCGAGTCGAGGATCAGGTGATCGAAACCGGCGTCCTCGAGCAACGCGTCGAGCCTGGGCGACCCCAGCAGCTCCGACGGGTTGGGGGGGATCGGTCCGCTCGGGATGGCCCGCAAGTTCGGCACCGCCGTCTCCTGCAGCACGTCGGCCAGATCCGCGTTGCCACTCAGGTAGCTCGAAAGCCCCAGCGCGTTGTCCAGCGCCAGCGTCTTGTGGATCCGCGGACGGCGCAGATCGGCATCGACCAGGAGAATCCGGCGTCCGAGCTGGGTCAACACGATCGCCAGGTTCAGGGCCACGGTCGACTTGCCGTCGCCGGGCTCGCACGACGTGACCAGCACGTGGCGCGGCGGGTGGTCGGGCGCCGCCAGCAGGAGCGAGGTCCGCAAGTTGCGGAAGGTCTCGACGAAGTGGGAGCGGGGGTCCGCGTGGCTCGCCAAGTCGAGTTCGCATGTGGGTCCGTTCGCCGTCTCTTGCGCCACGACCCCGGTCCTGCGGGTCAGCGGCAGGTGGCCCAGCACGGGGATGGGGGTCAGCCGCACGATGTCCTGCTCGGTCTTGATCGTGTTGTCCAGGTGGTCGGCGAGCAGGGCCAGCCCGGCTCCGGCCCCCAGGCCGGACAGGATCGCCAGCAGCAGGTTCAGCCGCTTGTTCGGGCTCACCGGCCACTGCGGCAGCTCGGCCCGATCCACGACGCGCACGTTGCTCGTGCCCGTCTGGCTCAGCCGGTAGGACGTCTCGGTCTCGCTTTCGCGCTGCACCAGACCGGAGAGCACCTTGCGCTTGGTCTCGATCGCGGTCTTCAGGCTGGCGTAATCGATGGCGTCGTGGTTGACCCGCTGGACTTCGCGCTTCTGGGTCTCGCGCTGCTCCGCGATGGCGGCGAACTCGGCCCGGGCCTGCTCGTAGGCGGCGCGGGCCGCGGCCCGCACGTGGACCGCGATGTTCTCCGCCTCGCCGGCGAGCTGCCGGCGAGCTTGCGCCAACTGCTCGCCGAGCTGGGCCAAGGGCGGCCAGTCGGCCTTGAACCGCTCCGCCATTTGCGTGTGCTCGCGCTCGATCTCGGCGTGACGCTGGCGCAGGTGCGAGACGATCGGGCTGGCCAGCACCTCGGGCAGGGCTTCCGGGGGAGCGCTCTCGAGCCCCAGGTGGCGCGCCCGCGTCGACGCCAGCCGGCTCGCGGCCTCGGTGTAGCGGCGATTGATGTCGGCCAGCGCTTCCTCGCTGATGTCCCGCGTCCCGTCGCTGAGCGCGAGGATCTCCTTCTCGACGCCGTAGCTCTGCAGCTCGCTTTCGAGCGTGGAGATCTCGGCCTGCACGCGAGCCACGTCCTTGGTCAGGAACTCCCGGGCCTGTCCCGTGGTCGTGTAGCGGGCGTCGAGCAGGAACCGCTGGTAGGCGTCGGCGACCGCGTTGGCCACGTCGGCGGCGAGCCGCGGGTGGCGGTCCTCGAACGACACGTTGACGAGGTAGCTGTTGCGGATCAGCGAGATCGTCACGCCGCCCTGCACGTAGTCGACGGACGGGGCGCGCGCATCTTCTTCTTGCTCGTCTGCTCGGGCCGCCGCCTCGGGGAACATCGACCGGACCCAGCGCGCCAGGCGACCGAGCGGCGAGCCCTTGCGGCTCGCGAACTCGGGACGGTTCGACAGGTCGAGCTGCTCGGCGGCCAGCCGCGCGACCGTCCGGCTCTGCAGGATCTTCTGCTGGGTCTCGTGGAAGTCCCAGTAGGCGCTGGGGTCGACGCTGACCACGTCCGTGAACTCGACCACCTCGGGCGAGTAGCGCTGGATCTCGATCGTGGTGGTGGCGCGGTACTTGGGGGCCGTGAACAGGGTCAGCGTCATGACCGTCGCGACCACGACCGTCAGGCAGCCCAGCACGACGAACCGGCGCCGCACGAGGATCCACCAGTATTCCTGCGGGCGAATCCGCGGCTCGTCGCCGTACGGGGCGACGGGTCCGGCGCTGTCGTTGGGCTCGGTCATGTTCGTCCGGCGCGGGACGCGCCGCCGGCGCCTCCTCGGGCGTCAGTTCTAGGGCGGCTCCGACTCGCTCGAACTCCCGCCGCCGCTGCTTCCCCCCGAGAAGAGCAGGGCTACGGCCGAGACGCCGCCGCCGACGGCCCAGCCCAGGGTCTTCTTGTTGCTCTTCTCGATGAACTGCGCGATGCCGCTGGGCGTGCGCTCGCCGCCCGCGAAATCTCGCGGAGCCGCGGGGTCGGTGGTGGCCGGCATCAGGCTCATGTTGGCCACCGCCCGGCCGCCCGCCGGAACGTTCAGCACCTGGGTGCCGACGAAGAAGCCGTAGCTGGTTTCGATGGCCAGATCGAAGTAGCCGGGCGGCAGCCCTTCGATCGTGAACCGGCCGTCCGCTCCCGTCGGCTCCGAGCGATACATCGTCGCCGTGGAAAGGTGATAGGCCCACACCGTCGCGTTGAGTGCGGAGGTGCCGCCGGCGGCGACGGTGATCTTGCCGGCGATGCTCGACGTACCGTACGGGGCGTCCCCCGCGGCGGGCTCGGCCGCCGCCAGCGGCGTGCCCGCCAGGGCAGCCGTCAGCAGGACCGCGACGGCGGCGCGGAGAGCTGGGCCGTGTCCGGGCAGACTGCTCATGTCCCCGGGATTATAGCCTCTTGCCGGATTCGATCAAGGTCGCACTGGACCAAAGTCGTGGAGGGGCCACGACTTGCGTCGGCTGGCCCCTCCAGGTGACCTTCTGACCCCCGGGGGCGCTACTGGACCACCACGTTCTGCGGGGCCGGCGGAGCGCCGGCGATCAGGCCCACGGCGTGGGCCGGCTTCGATGCGTTGTCCGCGCCATCCACCGCGAAGGCGCTGTAGCGGTACTCGATTCCCGCCGAGACCCCCGTGTGGGCGTGCGAGCCGTTGCTGCCCGGGGCGCCCGTCTTGTCGACCACCGGGAAGCCGTCGACCGGACTCGTGGGGTGCTGGCCGTCGGTCCGATAGCGGATCACCGTCCGTGCGAAGTCCGAATTCGACGGGTTCTTCCAATTCAGTTGGATCTGGCCGCTGCCGGGCGTGGCGCTCAGCGCGGTCACGGGACTCGGCGGCAGGATGTCGGCGTCGGGCTGCTCGGACGGCACGAACCCGGGGTCGTTGGTCACGAGCAGACGGTCGGCGCGCGTCTTGGGCTCGCGCCCGCCCAGCTCGAACGAGTGCAGGCCGGCGGCCAGCGAGTAGGCCTGTGCGTGGACCCAGGTCCAGGCGCCGAAGGTCGTGACCGCCACCGTGGTCTTGGCGCCGCCGTCGGCCGAGGCGAACCACGAGTTCGAGCTGCCGTCGTCGCCGTACATGCGGAGCCAGAGGTGCCAGGTGGCCGCCTCCGGCAACAGGACGCCGAAGGTCGCCTGGCCCAGCGGATTCGAGCTGGTGCCGTCGGCCGACCCGGGCGGCGTGTCGATCCAGGCGCCGCCGAAGACCGCGCTGCCGCCGACGACGGCGATGGGTGGGACGAGCTGACCCGACTCCGCCTCGAAGCGCAGGAACTGGAACGGGCTCGGGCTGGTCGTGAAGGTCTTGTCGGGCGACGTGGTCGTCGAGTTTCCGGAGCCGTCGGTGCTCTTCACGTGGTACTGGTAGCCGGTGCCCGGCTGCAGGCCGCTCAGGGTGACCGAGTGCGACGTGACGAGGCCTGAACTCTTGACCGTCTGGTAGTTCTGCCCGCCCGTCTTGCGGTAGAGCACCTGGCTGTCCGCGGGCTCGTCCGTCGTCCAGACGATGGTTGCCGTCGTGCCGCCGACGCTCGTGGCGGCAAGCCCGGACACCGCGGGCCCCGTCGTGTCGGAGACGGTGGTGAAGCCGTTCGGCTGGAGGAAGTCCTGGGCCATGGGGTTCCCGTCGTTGTCCTTCACGCCCGAGGAGCCTCCGAGGACGTGGAGCTTGTACTTGGCCCCCGCGAGCAACGGCGCGGCTGGCACGATCTGGACCAGCGTCCCACCCGAGCCCGAGATCGGCGAGCCGGGGGCCTGGGCCACCGCGGCGCCCTGGGCGTTGAGCAAGCGCACGGTCGAGGAGGTGACCCCGCCCACGGCCTCGCTGAACTGGACCGTCGGCTGCACGTCGAGGGAAACGTTCGCCGCGCCGTCCAGAGGCGAGGTCGCGAGGACCGTGGGCGGGGTCTGCGGGGAGATGATGACGAGTCCGACACCCGTGCCGGCCACGCCGCTCGTGTGGGTGACGATCAGGTTCGTCGGGCCGGTGGGCGCGTTCGCGGCGACGCTCACGGTCAGCGACAGTTGGTTGCACGACGCGACCGTGGCCGCCGTGATCTGCACACCGGGGTTCGTGAATTGAAACGTGTCCCCTACCTTGAAGTTCGTCCCGGCGATCGCCAGGACCGCCTGCTTGCCCAGCTCCACGACCGCGGGGTTGGACGACGAGAGCACGGGTCGCGGCCAGCTCGAGACCTCCCCCGAGAACCCCGACTCGCCGGCGGAGTTGTACGCCGTGGCCGCGAAGTACCAGGTCTGGCAATCGGTCAAGCCCGTGGCGGAGGCGCCAAGAGAGTTCCCGACGTCGCTGGAACTCGAGTAGGTCCCCGGGGCGGTGCCTCGGTACAGCTTGTAGCCGGTAGCCGTTGCGGACTGACCCCAGGTGACCTGGACTTCCCCCGCGACCGCGGCCGGATGGAGCTGAAGGAGGACGGGCGACGTGAGGATCAGGAAGGACGGGCGCAGCCAGCGGCGTGTCGAGGACATCGGTTTCCCCCATGGCAGGGCTGGGTCGGCTTTGGCTAGCCCGACTGCGGGTTCCATGCCACCGCTGTGTTGCTGGCTGAACTGTCGAGGACACAGAGCTTTCGGCGACCTGGCGCAGCGCGGCGGCTGACGCCGAGTCGGCGCAGGCGCACTCTTTCGAAGGGTCGATTACGGAGCTGCGCTGTTGCGCGCTGACGGATTCAGGCCGGACGGCTCGAGACCCGGATGTGGACGTCGTCCAGGCCGGCGAGCCAGTGGCGCAGCACGGCGAGCCAGATCAGGGTGGTGCCGAACATCTCGATGGTCTCTTCGAAAGCCTTCGAGAAGTGCAGCAGCGCGTCGTAGGGCTCGGCGTTGAAGCGCCCCCGCGTGAAGGCGGTGAGGTCGAACCCGTCGGCCAGACGGGTGTAGGGGTTGAGCACGTGGCCGGAGTCCAGCCCCTCGGCGAAGTCCATGCCGACGGCGGCGACGAAGCACCCGAGGCCCGCCACGACCATCAGACGCGAGTACTTCGGCCGCAGCTCCGCCCACAGGAAGCACAGCGTGAACGCGCCGAACAGGGCGAACCAGGGCAGGTAGACGAGCTGCCAGGTGTAGCTCGGGAACGAGAAGCCGCTTCCCGAGGTCGCGCTCCAGGCCGTCAGCAGGTGCGTGACCGCCGTGCCGACTCGCTCGTGCATGGCCGAGCCGTCGTCGATCGCCATGTAACTGAAAAGACAAGCCACGGTCAGCCAGCCCGCGCGCTGCCAGCGGCTGCCGCCCCGGCGCCGCACCGTCAGGTAGACCGCCCACAGCGTCACGGCGAGGAACACGACCTGGATCACCGAGACCAGATCGGCCAGGCTGTCCTCGCGCGCCAGACTGGTCAGCCGCCGAATCGCATCGTCGAGTTCTGGGGTGGCGTAGTTCAAGTGGTAATCGAGGATCAAGAGCAGGATCTCGATGCCGATCCAGGCCGCCGCCACGCCGAGCACCGCGCGCCGCCGGTCGATCGCGATGCGGAGGCTGCCCGCGCCGGAGGTGGCGGCTGCGATCTCGACTCGCGTCGGCTCGGGCGGCGGATCGGGCATGGGGCACGTCCCAGGGATCGCGGCGGTTCCGTCGGCAGCCCGGGCGGGATGCGGGACTGAATCTAGATGCGCGCCCTCGGGGTTTTCAATGCCGGCACGGCCGACGCAGCCTGCTCGCGTCGATCGCCTCGGCATTCCGGGCGACGGCTTGCTCGCAGCGGCAGCGGAGTGGCCCCGGCGCGTCAGGCGGCGAGCCGGACCGACTCGATGGCTCGGACCATCGCCTGGAGACGGCCGGGGGTCAACCGGTAGAAGGCGACCTCGCGGAAGGTGGCGGCCAGCTCCAGCACCAGCGGCCCGAACCCGCCCGGGGTCGCCAGCGCAAGATCTTGCACGGCGCCGAACCCCCGCAAGTGGCGCAACATTCCCAGGACCCCCGCGGAGGTCGGCAGTCGCACCAGGCGGGGCTCGGCGTCGAAGTCCGGCGCCGGGGAGCCGAGGTCCTCGACTCGGGTCGCCAGCACCCCCCTGCGGCGGAGCAGCTCCTCCACCTGGGGAGCGGCCCAGGCGCCGCTCTCGACCTCGATCTCCAGTGTTTCTCCGTCTCCGCCAGCGGCAGCGGCGGTCACGCCGGGGATCGCTGCCACCTCTCGGGCGAGGTCGAGGCCGGGCGGGTCGAGGTACAGGCGATGGCGCCTGCGCCCGCTCTGGCTTTCGGATTCGAGGAAGAACACGACCCGGATCGGCGCCGCGGCCGGCGGCCGGCCGGTCACGCGCAGCGGGTCGTACAGCATCTTGCCGGCGAACGGGTGCCTCTCGAACCCGTGCCTGGCGAAGGGGGTGTCGCGCAGAAGGGTGTAGGTGCCCGTCCGGCAGCCGATCGCCAGCGGGAACGGCTCCAGGGCCAGCGTGCTCCGGCGCACCGGGGCGACCTCGTCGGAGAGCAGCGCGTAGCCCCGCGAGGCAAGGGCCAGGGCCAGCGTCGACTTGCCGTGGCGAGACTGGGCGGCGATGGCGAGCCCGCTGCCGGAGCGCGATAGCCCCGCGGCGTGGATGCAGAGCAGATCCGGATCGCGCCGGGTGATCTCGTCCAGGATCCGGGCGTAGACGAAGCCGAAGGCTCGTTGCGCGGTGGAGAGCCGGTGGCGCTCGCGGCGGCCGTCCTGCTCCAGTCTCAGGCGCACCTCGCCGCCCGTGTCCTCGATCGAGAACGACAGATCAGGCGGTTCGGCTCCAGCGGGGACCTGGAAGAACGAGCCAAAGACGGCCCGGTACGGAACCAGCGCCGCGACCGGCGCGGAAACACGAACCCGGGTCCCGAGCAGCCGGAAGAACAGCTGCCGCCCTTCGGCCACCGGCAGAGCCGGGCCGGTCGTCGAAGTCGGGAAGCTCAGCTCTTGCCGCCGCTCTTGCCGCCGCTCTTGCCGCCGCCGGATCCGGAGTCGCCGGACATCGAGCCGCCGCTCGCACCCCCGTCGTCTCCCCCCGGAACGTAGAGGAGGGCGCGCGCCGGGCCCAACTGGGCCAGCACGTCGCCCAAGGAAACTCGATCGATCCGCGGTGTCTCGTAGCTCATCGTGGCCTCCGTCGTTGAGGAAGTGACAACCTTTCATCCTCGTCGGGGAAGTTACGGCAACCCACTGAATCATTGAATAGTTAAGATGGTAACTTGATGATTTTTCGCAGGATCGTTTGCGGAAAAGAACGCCCATCCCGACTGTCGAGGGAGGGGCGGCGGCGCCCGGCCGGCCGCCCGGATCCTTGCCTGGAGAGGCCGCGGTGCCGAGATTGGGCGACGCGTGGTCTTCTCGAGCGTCGCCTTCTTTCCGTTCCTCGCTGCCGCCCTCCTGCTCTACTGGGGGTCGACGGCGCTCGCGCCGCGGCAGGCCCGCAGGATCGTCCAGCACCTCGTGCTCGTCGCGGCGAGCCTGTGGTTCTACATGTCCTGGAACCCGCGGCTCGTCGGGCTGATCCTGCTGACGATCGCCTTCGACTGGGGCGCGGCGCTGCTCGTCGAGCGGACGGTATCAGAGCGCGCCCGGCGCGCGATCGTCGTCGTGAGCGTCGCGGTCAATCTCGGCGTCTTGGCGCTCTTCAAGTATGCCGACTTCTTCCTCGATCAGGTCGAGGTCGCCGCATCGGTCTTCGGCATCCAGCGTGATTTCGCCGTCAACGTCGTCCTCCCCGTCGGCGTGTCCTTCTACACCTTCGAGTCGATGAGCTACGTCATCGACGTCCACCGGCGGCTCGTGCGCCCGATTCGCAACCCGATCGACTATGCCGTGTTCATCACGTTCTTCCCGCACCTCGTGGCCGGTCCGATCGTCCGCGTGCGCGATTTCGCCCCCCAGCTCGTGCGGGCCATGGTGCCGCAGGACGTCCACGTCAGGCGCGGGGCCTACCTGTTCCTGCTCGGTCTGGTCAAGAAGGTCCTGATCTCAGACCAGGTCGCGCCGGTCGCGGACGCGGTCTTCGCCGACCCCCTCGCACACGGCCCGCTCGCAACGTGGGTCGGCGTGCTGGCCTACACGATCCAGATCTACTGCGACTTCTCGGGCTACTCCGACATGGCCCTGGGGCTGGCCTGCCTGTTCGGCTACCGGCTGCCCGAGAACTTCGACATGCCCTATCTGTCGCGGAGCATCACGGAGTTCTGGCGCCGCTGGCACATCACGCTGTCGAGCTGGCTGCGGGACTACCTGTACATCCCGCTGGGCGGCAGCCGGTGCACGCCCGGCCGCACGTGCCTGAACCTCGCCGTGGTGATGCTCCTCGGCGGGCTGTGGCACGGGGCGAGCTGGACCTTCGTCGTGTGGGGCGCGATCCACGGGGCCGGGCTCATCGTGCACCGGGCATGGGTCCGGCTCCGCGGTGGGCCCGGGCGTCGCGAGGGCGCGCGCGGGTTGGGGGCCGTCGCCTCGTGGGCCGGGACGCTCCTGTTCGTGATGATCGCCTGGGTCTTCTTCCGCGCCCAGGAGCTGTCGGATGCGGGGGTGATCCTGTCGCGGATGGCCGGCCTCGGATCCTCGGCCGGCTTCGAGCTGCCCTCCTCGATCGTCGCAGCCGTGGTCCTGATCGTGGCCGGTCACGCGTGGGGCGCGCTGCGTCCGCTTCAGGCGGAGTCGCCGGCGGAGCAGAGGCATCTCGGCCTCGCCGAGGGCCTGGCCTGCGCGGTCGCGCTCGCCGCGCTCCTCGTGTTCGCCCCCGATGGCACGCGACCCTTCATCTACTTCCAGTTCTGAGGAGCCGGGATGGGTCCACCGAAGAACCGCATCGCGATCATCCCCGGCGGCTGGGCCGGCGCGGCGCTCGTTCCGCTCGCGACCCTCGCGATCCTCGCCGTGATCGACCGCGCATTCCTCGTCCTGTCCGATGCCCCGCGGCACCTCGCCGCGAGCGAGCGGCTGTCGTCGCTGTCCGGCGCCGCGGAGGGCGTCCTCCGAGGTCTCGTGGAGCGAGACGAGGTCACGTGGGATCCGACGAACGGCACACGGATGGGCGCGGTGCTCGCGCACCTCCGGCCGGGAGAGGGGAGGCCGATCCTCATGCTCGGGTCCTCGCAGTTGATCACGCTGCGGGACGATCGACGCCTGGGTGCACACGCGAAGCGGGTGGACCGCGAGCTCGAGCGGCTCGCACCCGCGCGCACCACGGTCTACAACCTGTCGGTCGGTGCGATGACGGCCGCCGAGAAGGCGCTCGTGCTCGAGCGGGCCCTCGCCGTCGAGCGGTTCGCGGAGGTCCTCGTCTGCGTCACGCCCTGGGACTCCCGGGAGGAATCGGTGCGCCCGGAGCTGCGGGCCATCGACGCGCGTCCGGAGCGACGGCCCCGCGGGGAGTACCTCGACGCCGACATGGCCGCCGGCCCGCCCCGCGTCAACCGCGCGGTAGAGCGAGCCCTGCGCGAGGCTCTGTCGAGCCGTGTCGGGTTCTTCGCGCGGCGCTCCGCGATCCGCGCCTGGCTGACCGGTGCTGCGAGCGAGGACGCCCCGGCGCGGGCCGGGATGCGCGACGTTCGGGGCGCTCGAGCCGTCGAGTACCGTTGGAGCCGCGAGGAGGAACGCAGGATCGAGGCCAACGCCCTCGATCTCGTGACGCGCCTCGGCGCGCTCTCACGCGCCGCGCGGTTCCGCGGATGGATCGTCGTCACCCCGCGCAGGCCGGATCCTCGGCACCCGCTCTACGAGCCCGGCTTCGAGCGCCGGTTCGAGTCGTTGCTCGAGTCGGCCTGCGACCAGGAGGGTCTCGGCTTTCTCGATGCTTCCGATTTGTTGGGCACCGCGCACTTCGGCGTCTACGAGCTCGGCGAGCTGCGGGGCCGGATCGACGGCTTCCACTTCGACACGGCGGGCCACGAGCGCCTGGCCCACCGGATCGCCCAGGCCCTGTGGGGCTCGTTGGTCCGGTGAGCCGGGCTCGCGATCCTGGAAACAGCGTCCTTCGCATCGACCGTGTAGAGCTTCATCGATGCCGGCATCATGGATCCTGACCCGATACCCAGTGATCCCGATGCGCGCGTGGTCGGCTCGGCCCTCCGCTTGACGCGCGGACGTAGCGTCGCGCGCATCGGAAACCCTGTTCGGACTGGCTGGCGGGATCGTTGAACCGTCGAGGAAGGGCGGATTCGCCCAAACGCGACGGGCGAGCGCCACGGCCAGCGGCGGGGTCCGGGGCGGCGTGCGCCGCGGCGGCTCTACTGCAGGTGCTTGAAGCCGCTGTCAGGGCCGCCGGGGACGACCGTCGGCATGCCCTCGAAGGGTCCCGGGGCGCTGAAGGTTTCGGCGCTGCCGCAAGACACCGGCCCCATCGACTCGACGATCTCCCTCGCCGGGACCGTCTTGATCGAGGGACGCTCGTATGGGTTGGTCATTGGGCTCAGTCTCCCCAAGGCGCTGATCGCTCGGAGTATACGGGCAAGGGTCGCGCCTGTCAATGGCCTTGCCGGGGCCTCCCGGTCAAGACCATTCGATCAGGCCCAGGCCGGCCAATTCCTCGACGAGGCGGCTGGTGTCCTCGCGGGCCAGGTCGGCTCCGATGCCGTAGGTGGCGGCCAGGGTTCCCGCCACCTCGGCCTCCGTGCGCTCCCCGTCGAACAGCAGGTAGATTTCCCGGGCGGTCCCGTTGAGCACGTGGACCCTGTCGTGGTCCCGATCGTAGAACAGGTACTCGTCCCCCAGGTCCTTGCCCTGGGCCCCGGCCACGGGCCGCGGACGTCGCACGTTTTCGCTCATGATCGCGCGGTGTTCCTCCTCCTTGCAGTCCGAGTGGCCCCGGCGGGTTTTCCTGACACGCCGGACGGCGGTCGCGCCGGCCGGTCGGACGCGACGATCTTCTCGATCAGCGTGGCCGTCTCGACGATCTCTCCGGCTCGGACGCGCCAGCAAGGGGTGTCGCGCAGCGCCGCGGCCAGATCGACGAAGATGCCCGCTGCGTCGCCGCCATAGTTGGCCAGAAGTCGACTGCGGGCGCCGCGGTTGAGCAGCTCGCGCGCCAGCAGCATCGCCGCGGCGCGCCGTGGCAGGCGGACCGCTCGCGGTCCGGCCGTGAAGTCGGGCGGGCGCCCGCGGCTGGTGCCCATCTGCACGACCCCGTCGCTGTCGAGCACGGCGGAAATCGCCGGCGAGGGGTGCCGTCGATGATCGAGCCGCAGGCTCCAGCTGCGCAAGCCGGGCGCGTCGGCGCGCTTCAAGATCTCGACTCCGGGGGTCCGCGAGAACAGGTCGTCGAGCGCGGGGGCCTCCGCCGTGCGGGTCGCGAGCCGAACGATCGTCGGCGGCTCGGGTTCGGCGTCGGAGGCCGAGAGCAGGACGACGTGGCCGAGCGGCGCGGGGTCCCGGGCCAGGGCGGACTCGCCCAGCACGTCGCCGACATCTTGGAGCCGCTTGCCCGCCAGCGTTTCGTGCTCGGGAGCATCGACCGGGGGACGGAACGGCTCGGGGATCGGCGCCTCCGCCGTGGGTCGGATGCCGACCGCGCGGGGATACGGGAGGACCAGCCGGCGCTCGAGGTCGAGGGGTGCGTAGTCGTCGCTCATGAAGCCGAATCCGCGACAGGCGAGTTCGAGCGCCAGGAGACTCTTGCCGTGGCGGGAGGGAGCGCCGATGACCAGCGCCCGCCCGGCGCGGTCCAACAGCGCCGCAGCATGTAGGACGGCAACCCCGTCCAACGCGTCGAGCATCGCGCGCTGGAAATGCTGGTGTAACTGGGAGGCAGGATCGAGTCCCGGCACGAGTGGAATGACCCGGCCGGAAACGACGGCTTCGTTGCGCGACTCGCGGAACTCGATCGAGATGCACCCGTTGCGATCGGACGGCGCTGCGATCGAGAAGCGCCGATAGGCCCTGAGGATGGGCTCTATCAGCGCTTCGGGCCCGAGGAGGCCGAGCTCGACGCCGAGGATACGGAAGTGGCGGTACACCGGGACTCCGGCCGGGGGGAAGCACGGCCGCGATGCATTCTACCGGGTTCGTGCCTGCTTCGCCGTGGGCCCGGGACGGCCGAAGCCCGGCGCCGTCAGCTCGCGGTGAGCGCGCCGCCGAACCAGTCGACGGATATCGGTTGCGGCTGCACCTGGCTGTCCAGCAGCTCGGGGTTTTCGAACGAGATCGTGTGGCCGCCCGCCTCGACCGCGCGGAAGGCGAGCCGGATGATCGGCACCGTGCCGGCGGCGTTCGCCCCGGAGACGCTACCCTGGCGGCTCGCCGAGACGACGAGCTTCCCCGCTTGGGACACGACCTGATAGCTCACGGCGTGGCCGCTCTGTTCCAGCAGGCTCCCTTTCGACCAACCGTCGTAGACCACGTCGGAGTCATCGAACGTCACGTCGAAGGAGATCCCGTAGACGTCGTTCGTGCCCGTCACGTTCACGTCGATGGTGACCAGATCGCCTGCGCTGGCGCCCTCGGCCATCGCCACCGTCTCGTTCCCGGGATTGGGCTGATCGGCGCTGAAGCCGGCGGTCAAGGGCGACTTGTCCCCGCCGCCGGACCCTCCGCTGCCGCAGCCGGCGGCGGCGATCGACAGTCCCAAAAGCAGGATGGCGACTCGCTGACTCATGTTCGGCAACTCCTCCCAGCGACGCGAAGCTACTTGCACGCCGAAGCCTTCCAGGCTGCGCCGTCCCAACAGCTCCCGAAGTTCGACGCGATGTCGGCCAGATCGGTCCCGTCGACCCAGCCGTCGCCGTCGAAGTCGTAGTCCGGATCGTAGTCGGTGACGATGGCGCACGGCGTCGATCCGAGGCCCGGCGTCGAACAAGAACCGAAGAGTCGCTCGAGCCAGATCCGGTCCTTGCCGTCCAGGCGATCGACCGTGGCCGCGGCGGAGCGGTTGATGTCGAATCGAGACGGATCTTTCAGCACCTGGAACGCCTGCTGCTTGGTTGCGGCCTTGGCATCGGGATTGGTCACGGTCAGTTTGTAGGACCCGACCAGGGCGGGCTGGTCGCCGTCCAGGATCGGCTCGATCGTGGCCAGGACCAGAATCTTGTTGCAGGTGACCGACGGGTTCTGCAGCCGCACGGTGTTGCGCAGGGCGTCCAGCAGCGCCGCGCACGCGCCGGCCGCAAGACCGCTGGGGCAGGTCCACTCGAGATGATCGACGCCGAGAGTCGCGCCGGGCACGAAGCCCGCGCCGGCGACCGACAGCACGAACTGCTGGCCCTGCATCACGGGTTGCCCCGGGACGTTGGGTGTCGCAGAACTCACGCTGAGCGGGGTCAGCCAGTCGACCTCGACGGACAAGCCCGATTCCCCGGCCGTGTTGTAAGCGCTGACGGCGAAGTACCAGGTGATACAGTCATCGAGGTTCGGCAGGACGTGCTGGGTCTTGTTGCCGACGTTGACCGTCGTCGAGTAGTCCCCGGGCTGGGTCCCGTAATGCAGCTTGTAGCCGGTCGCGCCGGCCGAGGGATTCCAGGAAACCGTGCGGGTTCCTGCAAACTGCGGAGTGGACAGCAGCCCGACCGAGGCGACGATCCAGATCAGACGGCGAAGCATGGCTGGCATCGAGGATCCTCCACGGATCCACGGGAACAGCAAGCCGGAGGCCAGGTCGGGGATTGTCGCTGGAATACGGGAAATCAAGTGTTCATGGAGTTCCGGGGGTTCCTGGGCCCCGACGGGAATATCGGGCTCGGCTGGCAATCACGCAAGCCGTCATTGTCGTGTCGAATTGTGTAATGACCGGTCACCCACGCTCGTTTCACGAACACGACACAGCCTAGCAACCATGCCCGCGTTGTCAGGCGCGGCCAGCAAAGTGTTGATCTCGCACGACATTGACCGGACGACGAGCGGCGAGGGCGGCGCGGCCCGCGCTCGCGAGGCCGACGCGACGTCGGGCCGCCAGCGCGAGGGCTGGCATGGCCGAGGCGGCAAGCGATTGAAAACAAGTTGCTTCCGATTCGGTGCCGCGTGGCCCAGCGTGCCGCGAGCGGCGCCGACTTGAACGCCGGACCGTGCCGGACTCGCGGACCTGGGCGGTCAGGGGCAGAAAAAAACGCTGCGAAATCTCCGCACCCGACGCGGCGGCGGGGGCGACGGATCGTTGGCGCACGCCGTGAGAACCCTTTATATTCCAGGGATTCCGCGTTGAGCGGCCCGGGCAGTCCACGCGGGCCGGCGGGAAGGGAAGGCCCGATGACAGGCAGGCCGTGGAACGGACGGAGACTCCCGGTCGCGCTCCTGGGAGCGACGGGCAGCGTCGGCCAGCGCTTCGTGGCACTCCTGGCCGATCACCCCTGGTTCGAAATCGTGGCTCTGTGCGCGTCGGACCGCTCGGCGGGCCGGCTGTACGCCGAGTCCGCGCGCTGGCTCCAGACCAGCCCGCTGCCGGCAAGCGCGGCCTCGATGCGGGTGCTGCCGGCGGACCCCGCGCGTCTGCCGGACTGCCCGCTCGTTTTCTCCGCCCTGGACGCTGCGGTGGCCGGCGAGATCGAGTCGGCCTTCGCCGGCGACGGACGCCTTGTCGTCTCCAATTCCAGGAACCATCGGCTGGAGCCCGCGGTCCCGCTGGTCGTGCCGGAGGTCAACGCGGATCACCTCGAGCTGATCGAGGTCCAGCGGCGCGACAACCCCTCGGGTGGCGCCATCGTCACGAACCCCAATTGCTCGACGATCGGACTGGTGCTGGCGCTGAAGCCGCTGCAGGACGCCTTCGGCCTCCGCGCCGCCAACGTCGTCACGCTGCAGGCCGTTTCCGGCGCCGGCCTGCCCGGGATCCCGTCGTTCGAGATCCTGGACAACGTCGTGCCGCACATCGCGGGCGAAGAAGAGAAGCTCGAGGTCGAAACGGGCAAGATTCTGGGCCGTCTCGGCGAGCGCGCCATCGAGCGCTGCCCGATCGTGATAAGCGCCCAGTGCAACCGCGTTCCCGTGATCGACGGCCACACGCTGTGCGTCTCCGTCGGTCTCGAGCGCGAGGCGGCGCCGGCCGCGGTGCGCGACGCGCTGGAGTCCTTCCGCGGAGAGCCGCAGGCCCTGGGGCTGCCCTCGGCGCCGGCGCGGCCGGTACACTTCCTCGATGCTCCCTCCGGGCCGCAGCCCAGGCTGCACCGCGACAACGATCGCGGGATGGCGGCGACGGTCGGCCGGCTCCGTCCGTGTCCGCTCCTCGACTACAAGTTCGTCGTGCTGTCCCACAACACGCTGCGCGGGGCGGCCGGCGGCGCGTTGCTCCTCGCCGAGCTCGTCGCGGCCCGCGGCTTTGTCCCGGGGGTCGAGGCGCTGGACCGCTTCACGCCTCGGGTCGGCTGAGAGCGGCCGGCGGGTCCCGCGCGCTGGGAGCCGGTCCCGGCGATGGTGTCGGAGCCTCGGGGTACGCTGCATGCGTGAGCGGGAATGAAACGCGGCGACTTCGGCGCGGACTTTCGCTGGGGCGCGGCCACCTCGGCATTCCAGATCGAGGGCGCGACCCGCGAGGACGGCCGGGGACCTTCGATCTGGGACGACTTCGGCCGCGCGCGGCGCCGCGGCTGGCTGGGCTTGGGGGGCAAGAGCGGGCAGGCGAGCGCCGATGTCGCCTGCGACCATTACCACCGATACAGGGAAGATGTCGAGCTCTTGGCGGCGCTGCACGTCGACGCTTACCGCTTCTCCATCGCCTGGCCCCGCCTGCTGCCCGAGGGCACCGGGCGGGTCAACCGGGACGGCGTGGACTTTTACCATCGTCTGCTCGACTCCCTCGCCGCGCGCGGCATCACGCCCTTCGTCACGCTGTACCACTGGGATCTGCCGCTGGCGCTCGAGCGTCGCGGCGGCTGGACCAACCGCGAGGTCGCGCAGTGGTTCGCCGAGTTCGCCGGCCTCTGCGCGCGCGAGTACGGAGACAAGGTCCGGCACTGGATCCTGCTCAACGAGGGGTTGACCTTCACGGGCCTCGGTCACTTCTTCGGCACTCACGCGCCCCGGCGGCGGCGGCTGCGCAACTTTCTGCCGGCGCTCCACCATTGCCTGCTGGCGCAGGCGGAGGCTGGCCGCCGGATCAAGGAGCGGCGTCCCGAGGCGCTCGTGGGCACGGCGGTCGCGTTTGCGGCGACGCACCCGCTCGCGGATCGCGAGCGCGACCGCGCCGCGGTGCGGCGCGTCGATGCGCTGGGCCGGGCCTTCGTCGACCCGCTGGTCGGGCGGGGCTATCCGGTCGAGGAGCTGCCGCTGTTGGGCCAGATCGAGCGACGCGTGGCCCGCCCCGGCGACCAGCAGCGCATCCGCTTCCCGCTGGATTTCCTCGGGATCAACCACTACTTCCGGCTGACCGTGCGCCACAGCTCTTTCGTGCCCTACCTGCGCGCCGCGCCCGTCACCCGGGCGGACGCGGAACGGACGGCGAACGGCTGGGAGGTCCATCCTCCGGGGATCGGCGAGGTGCTGCGGGGGTTCGGGCGCTATGCCGAGATCCCCGGGTTGTACGTCACGGAGAACGGCGCGGCCTACGACGACGTGCTCGGAGCGGACGCGCGGGTCGAGGACCGCGACCGCGCCAGCTACCTGCAGCGCTACCTGGCCGAAGTGCTGGCCGCCCGGCGCGCGGGCGTGGCGGTGCGGGGCTACTTCGTCTGGTCGCTGCTCGACAACTACGAGTGGGACCGCGGTTACGAGCCGCGCTTCGGCCTCGTCCACGTGGACCGCGCGACGCAACGGCGGACGCTCAAGGCCTCCGGCTGTTGGTACCGGGATTTCCTGGCGCAGCCGTAGGTCCCGGGCGCGCCGCCGGGTCCGGCGCGGCTCCGTGGTGGATCAGTGCGCCAGGAACCAGGCGTAAAGAACGGGGTTGGCATAGGTCTCGGTCCACGCGTCGTGCGCGCCGGAGGGATAGATCGTCAGCGCCGTCTGCCCTCCGCAGGCGTCGAGCGCCTTGATCAGCGCCTGGGTGTTCTCGACGGGATAGATCGGATCGCCGGCGTTGTGGAAGGCCCATACCGGCACCTGCGCGATGCGGCAAGGGTCCAGGTCTTCCAGGTCGCCTCCCGCCGACACGGGCGCGATCGCCGCGAAGGTGTCGGGCAGCGCGACCGCCAGCTTCCACGTCCAGTCGCCGCCCGTGCTCATGCCGGTCAAATAGATGCGAGACTCGTCGATGCTGTAGTCTCGCGCGACCTCTTCGAGCACTCTCAGCAGGATCTCGAGATCCCAACCCTCGGTCGTCTGCGGCGCAACCACGATGCACGGGAAGTCCTCGTGGGACGTCGCGTACTCGACGGGGCCAAACGTGATCGCCGACCCCTCGTAGCCGATCAGGAGCCCATGGAGGAACAGGATCATGGGGTAGCTGCGGGTCGAGTCGTAGCCCGGCGGCGTGACCACCGTCAGGGGGTACTGCGGACCGAGGCCGTCGGAGTCGACCCCGCTGCAGCGGCACAGGATGCCGATCAGAAGCAGCGTCGAGCCGCGGTAGAACGAGCGCATCCGATCCCCGCGCGTCAGAGGCCCGATCATATACCCGAACATGCCCGGGCCCGCTCGCCCCGGGCACTCTTCGTTTTCGGCCGGTTTCGGGGGCCCCGATCGGGCGGTCGAGTCGAGCGTCGAGGGTCCTCGGTCGGTCCGCGGGGCGGGCCAACCCGGATCAGAGGTCGGCGAGCAGGGTGTCGGCGAACGTCTCGGCGAGGGGGGCGGGGATCGCCTGGACGGCCGAGGTCACGCTGATGTGGAGTCGTCCGTGGCAGGCGTTGGCCGAGACCGTGAGACCGGGAGGGGCCCAGGGCATGATCAGGTGGTAGGCGCGAGCGATCGGCACGCCGCACAGCCCTGCGCCGGATTCGTCCGGGGCCTTGAAGTACCCGTAACTGAAGCTCAGATCCCGCATCCGACGCTTGAAGCCTCGGCGCACGAGTTCCAGGTGGCGGCTGGCGATCCCCGCGAGCTGCAGGCTGCCCAGATCGAAGCCGCGGCGGATCTGGTCGCGCATGCGCCGGACCAGGACGCGCGTCAGCTCGTCCTTGTCGGCGAGCTCGTCGAGGCTCGCCTTCAGGATCATCTCCGAGCCGAAGGTGCGGAACAGCGCGCGATCCCGGCTCGCCGGACGCAGCGAGTAGCCGACGCCGGTCGCGAGCTGAAGCTTGCGCCCGGTGGGCGATCCCGTCACGACGTGGAGGGCGCGGAATGCGCTGGCGAGAAAGCCCATCGAGAGGTTGGGGAACCCGCAGGCTCGCCGCACCCGCTCGGCGAAAGCGCGGGTGCGCGCCTCGTCCAGCGTCCTGAGCGAGATGCGGCAGCCGTCGTGGGCGGGGTCCTGCGCGTCGCCGGGCAGCAGCTTGAGCGACTTGCGGCGTCTCGCGCTCGCGGCGATCACCCGTAAAGCCCTGGCCCAGCGCGTGCGCAGCCGGTGGCGCTTCAACCACGCCCCGATCTCGTCGGGCTCGCTCTGGGCGGAGCGCACGGCGTCGGGGGGCACCCCGTTCAGCGCGTTCAGCTCCTCGATCAGCAGCGTCGCGGCGTGCGCGTCGGAAATCAGCGTGTGGTCGTAGTGCACGATCAGCACGTCGCGTCCATCCGGGAGCTGCAACAGGTGCAGAGCGAGCGGTTCGCCCTGCGCCAGGTCGAAGGGCGTGGCCATCAGCGACTCGGCGTAGCGCGGGACGCTCCCCTCCCCCCCGGCTTCGAGTGCGACGACCGTCAGCGGGCAGCGCGCGCCGGCGCGGCGCTCCCAGTAGATGTCCCCCAGGCGTCCGGGCTCGCAGCTCAGGCGTGCGGCCAGGAGCGGGTAGCGCAGTGCGAGATTGTCGAGCGCCCGGCGCAGCACGGCAGGGTCGAGCCGTCCCGCGAGCCAAATGTGAAGCTGGCAGGCGAAACCGGGGTAGCCCAGGTCGCGCAAAGCCGCGTGCACCGCATAGTGCAGCCGGCCGACCGCATCCAGCGAATGCCGCTCGGGATCGGCGCCGCCGTTCATGCGCGCTTGCGGCGCACGAAGGCCGCGAGCTTCTCGACCGACTCGAAGTTGTCGAGCGAGATCTCCTCGTCGGCCACCTCGACGCGGTAGGTGTCCTCGACGTGGCGCGCCAGCAGCATGATGTGCACCGAGTCGAGCAGGCGCGTCAGGTCGTCCGCCGGACCGACGGCGCGCGGGCCCCGTTCCGTCAGGAACTCCTGGGCGATGTAGGCGCTCAGTTCGCCGACCAGGTCCATGGCGACTCACGATACCGAATCGCCCCGGCGGACTCAATCGGGATAGGGAGGAAGCCTGACGGCTCCCCCCCCTCCCACACCACCGCACGTACGGATTTCGCCCTTCTCCCAGCCTTCGGCTCCGCGAATACCTGGCGCGGGGACTCCCACCCCGCTCGCTCTGTGTCATGCCTGGCACACACGGTCAGCAGGCGGCGCGCAGCGCCGTCCGCTGCATGCTGTTGTTCTGCGGGGTTCCCACGTCAGTCTGCGCTTGGTCCCTGCCAAGGTGTGAGCTTGGGCCACCATCGCGGAACATTGGTCCGGTAGTCGTCGTATTCGCGCCCGAATCTTCCCTGCAAGCTTGGCTCCTCGTACAGGACCACGAAGGCGACGAAGAGCAGCCACACGAGGGCTGCATACCCCAGCAGAATCAAGCTTCCGAATAGCAGAGCCTGCCCCATGATGGCAGCCACAACGGCGATGTACATGGGATTGCGGACGTACCGATACAGCCCAGTGACGACGAGGCGCTTCGTCGGCACGACCGGCGCGGGCGTGCCGAGACCTTCGAGCGCAAAGCGCCCGAAACAGTCAGCAACAGCAACGGCACAACCCACGATGACAGCACATCCCACCCAGCGCGCCGCTCGAACTCCCAAGAGCGGAGGCTGCATTCGCCATCCCGTAAGCATCCACGGAAGCCACCCCGCGACGGTTGCTGGAGCAACCCAGAAGAAGACGAACGATCCGAGTAGAGCTGCTGCGCGTCTATCCACGACGACACGTTGCCGACCTTTCACGGCGCACCAAATCAGTGTTAGACCCCCTGCCTCGATGCTCAGCCGAGAAGGGCCACGAACTCGTCGACCGTGAGTTCGCACGCACGGAGTATCTTCGACATGAGGCCTGGTCCGATCGTCTCCCCGGCGTGAACGGGGATAACGATGGCCCGACCGTCACTGTGGCGAAGGAAGTGATGGCTGCCCCGAACACGAACAACTGCAAACTCGGCTCTGGCAAGTGCACCGATGACCTGCTTGCCTGTTACACGAGGCAGGCGGGTCATGATGCGAGTGTGATCCTCTGAACACCGATGAAGTCGAGAGGCGCGGCTTCGTCGCCTGCCGCTTCAAGGCAGACCTGAATCGCCTCTTTCACACGACCAATCAACTCGTCGAGAGAACGCGCCTGGGTGTGGCATCCCCGAAGACCGGGTACTGTTGCGACGTAGAAACCCTCCGCGTCGCGTTCGATGATCACACTGAAGTCCCGCTTCATAAGCCGCCTCCTGGCCCGAATTCTACAGCGACTTTGTCGCCGACGCCTGCCGGTTTGCATCCACGCCGTCTTCAGGGGGGTCTAGCGTTGCCTTAAACTAGAAGGCCAAGACCCGCAAGGACCCCGACCGGCTCCGGGCCTGGACCCTGCAACTGGAACGGACCCGCGGTCACAACGTACCGGTCCTGACCGGCGCGAGGAGAAGCCGATAACAACGCTGGCCCGTCGAAGGCGGTTGCATCGATTGGCTCCCCGCGCGCGACTCTCCATCTTGGCCCGGGGCCCTGGGGCTCCCTCGACGAGGCCGGAGATACGACTGCAGTCGGTTCCGTTCGCCGTCAGCATCGTTCACGAGGAGGCCTTGCGGGAGGAGTCCAGATAGGTCATGTTAGACGGCTCCACTCGTCGTGCGCTCAGCGTAGTTCTTCAACTCCGCCTGCTTCCTCTCGGGCGACTCCATATCAGCTAGGGCGCGACAGCAATCCAGTTGACGAAGGCCCCCGGGGAAGCGCTGACGTACTTGAGTTGGGAGCTGGAGTAGCTGATGGCCGGATTGCCCGCGATCGCCGCGAGCGAAACTGCGCTCAGGCCGCCGACGGTGTCCACGCTGACCGGCGTGCCCCAACTCGTCCCCGCCGCATTGGTGGCCCGCACGTACTTCAGGTCTCCGTTGCCGCCGGCATATCCAATGGCCGGGTTGCCGGCGACCACCGCGAGCGAAACGTAAAAGGTGGCCGTATCCAGGCTGATCGGCACGCCCCAGCTCGTCCCCGCCGCATCGGTGGCCCGCACGTACTTCAAGCCGTAGGTGAGGTCGAAATACGCAATCGCCGGGTTGCCGGCGATCACCACGAGCGAAGGGTAATAGCCCGCGTTGCCGGTGGCATCCACGCCGATCGGCGTGCCCCAGCTCGTCCCCGCCGCATCGGTGGCCCGCACGTACTTCAGGGAGTAGTTGGTCGAGTCATGATACGCAATCGCCGGGTTGCCGGCGACCACCGCGAGCGAAGGGTAATAGCCCACGTTGCCGGCGGTATCCACGCCGATCGGCGTGCCCCAGCTCGTCCCCTCCGCATTGGTGGCCCGCACGTACTTCAGGTCTAAGTTGGTGACGTCGAAGTACGCAATCGCCGGGTTGCCGGCGACCACCGCGAGCGAAGGGAACCAGCCCACGTCGCCGGCGGTATCCACGCTGAGCGGCGCGCCCCAGCTCGTCCCCGTCGCATCGGTGGCCCGCACGTACTTCAGGTCTAGGTTGGTGCCGTCGAAATACGCAATCGCCGGGTTGCCGGCGACCACCGCGAGCGAAGGGTCACGGCCCACGTCGCCGGCGGTGTCCACGCTGAGCGGCGTGCCCCAGCTCATCCCCGCCGCATCGGTGGCTCGCACGTACTTCAAGTCGGCGTTGGTGCTGTCGAAATACGCAATCGCCGGGTTGCCGGAGACCACCACGAGCGGGGTGCTAGGAGAGGACCCAGGGCTGGTGTCGACCTCGGTGATCAGGCGTCCCGGACGGGTGAACTGGACCGTGAAGTTGCTCGTCGTCACGGTGCTGAGCACGGGACTGACGGTCGCGGCTGAGGCCGCCGACGACGAGGAGGCGCTCAAGGTGACCGAGGGGACCGTCGAGAAGCTCGGGCTGAAGGCAGCTCTCCTTCCACCGTGATCTCCAGGTATCTTTCCGGTCCCGCGAAATCGGACGCCGTAAGACTCAGATTGACTTCGTAGACCCCGGCGTTCACCTCGACGCGCAGCGGACCGACATGATGGATGAGGTTGCCTCCACGCTGCGCGTCGTACAGATCGAAAGTCATGCTCACCAACCCATCGACAGGAGCGCCGAGGTCGTCGGTCAAGAACCCCTGAACCTTGATGACCTGGGGAACGATCTGAGCAGTCGACGAGCCGGCCGACAGGAGCAGCGCCAGCAGGATGAACCCTGTCGTCTTCGAGCGAATCATGGTCGTTCTCCTTCGAGATCTTCAGGGTGAGTTGGGACTAATCAAGCCCAACGCGGCGGGCATCGACTGCGGCTCCGAGCAACATCATGTCGCGGTGCCATCTGACCGCGATCCCGAGCCCGTGCGCTCGTTCAAGACCTTCACAGCCGACCTCCACCGTCTC
>Ga0187892_10003473_pt1 | contig 28762 bp, 25 predicted proteins | sample MA1701073metaG_FD_139345 | JGI IMG/M metagenome (GOLD analysis project Ga0187892, IMG submission 139345) | Bio-ooze microbial communities from a basaltic lava cave in the Kipuka Kanohina Cave System on the Island of Hawaii, USA - MA170107-3 metaG ... | reverse complement strand
CGCGGTCCTGCGCGCCGGAGCCGGTGATGAGGAGGACGGCCGGGTGCGGGCCCTTCGAGCGGGGCAGGGTGAGCGTGCCGCCCATCTTCGACTTCGTGGCGGCGCTCTCATAGGAGACCTCCTCCTCGTCGTACGGATAGGGCTTGGCGGGGTTCTGCGGGCGCTTCGGCGGCTCGGGCTTCGTGCGGCTGAGGGGGAGGGGCCACGCGCCGTTCTGGGTCCACGTGCCCTCGAACTTCCCGTCCTTGAGCGTGCCCTCGTAGCTGCCGTTCGCGGCCTTGAACACGAACGTGAGCTTGCCGTCCTTGAACGCGACGTCGTCCAGCTTGAGGCCGTTGGCGCCCTGGTCGGGGCTGTCCATCGTGCCTTTGAGGCCGTCGCCGTCCTTCGCGATATGGATGACGAGGCGGAGCTTCGCGCCCGTGATTTCGAGGGCGCCGTACCAGTCGCCGGTGACGTCGTCCTGCAGGGCCAGGAGCGCGAGCAGCAGTTTCATGTCGTCCTCAGATCATGGGAAGGGGCCTGGGGGCGCCGCGCGGTTGCGCGCGGTCGATCGCGGCGATCTCCGCGGCGGTCAGGTCGAGGTTCCCCGCGCGCGCGTTTTCCTCGACATGTTCTACGTTCGACGACTTGGGGATGACAAACGTTTCACGCGCGAGGAAGGCGAGGGCGGAGGCGCGCGGGACGTCGGGCGGGAAGTCCCCCTCGCCGTACGGGCTGTAGGCGACGACGGGGACGCCGTGCGCGCGGCACCAGGGGAGGACGGAGTGCTCGATCGCGCGCTCCTTGAGGTGGTAGAGCACCTGGTTGCAGGCGATGCGGCGGTCGATCGCCCAAGCCTCCTGGAGGTCGGCGACGTCGAAGTTCGAGACGCCGAACGCGCGGATCTTGCCGTCGCGGAGGAGGCGGTCGAACGCGCGGAAGGTCTCGGCGAGCGGCGTCGCATCGCGCCAGTGGAGGAGGTAGAGGTCGAGGCGGTCGGTGCGGAGGCGGCGGAGGCTGCGTTCGCACGCGGCGAGAGTGCCGTCGTGCGTCGCGTTCGACGGGAGGACTTTCGAGACGATGAACGCTTCGTCGCGCAGGCCGGCGATCGCCTCGGCGACGATCTCCTCGCAGGCGCCGGAGCCGTACATTTCGGCGGTGTCGATGTGGGTCATGCCGAGGTCGAGGCCGCGGCGGAGGGCGCGGACGGACGCGGCGCGGGTCTTCTCCATTTCCCAGGTGCCTTGCCCGACCACGGAGACGGAGGCACCGGCGAGGGGGCGGCGCTTCATGGGACCACGGAGACCACGGAGAAGAGGGCACCACAGAGAACACGGAGAACACGGAGAGGAGAAACCACGGGGGTCACGGGGAGCACGGGGGACTCTTGTGGGAAACTCGGTACTTTTCCCGCTACTCTGCGGTCTCCGCGAACTCTGCGTGAGGCGTTGTTGCAGGGGCTCATGACGCGGGATGGACGTGCACGCGCTCGCCCGCAAAGAGGCGCTTCAGGGGATCCCACGGGAACCAGATGACGACGGAGAAGTCGACGCGCGCGCCGGTCGCCTTGAGGTGGAGCCAGTCCTTCGCGTGGGTGCCGGTGACCTTCGCCTCCTCGCAGACGCCCTGGGGGCCGATGACGATGTTCTGGAGGTCGAACTTGATGTCGGGGAAGGCCGTGAGGAGCTGCATGTAGAACTGCGCGGCGCCCTCGTGGCCGCGCCAGGCTGTGTTCGCCTGGACGACTTCGTAGACGCAGTCGGGCGTGAGCGTGGAGATGAGGCCGGGGAGGTCGCGTTTGTCCTCGGCGATCGAGTGGCGCTTCCAGAGCTCGCGGATCTCGCGGTAGAGCTCCGGGGTGATGTCGCGGCGGAGGAGGTCGACGACGGCGTCGTGGCTCATGCGGGGAGTATCCAGAATTCAGGAGCCGGAAGCCAGAATGAACCCAGAACCCGGAACCCGGAACCCGGAATCCTGGGCCGGTGACCGGGTCAGTCTTCGAGCACGTCGTCGGCGCCGAAGGCGAGCATGGAGCCGCGCAGGGAGGCGAGGACCAACGCGCCTCCGCCGCCCCACAGCAGTCCCCACGCGAAGGCGCCGCGGATGTCGCCCGCGGTCCTGCCCTGGCAGAGACCGACCCGCGCGACGACGGCGCCGAATGCGGCGCCGACGAGCAGGACGGCGCCCGCGGTCTTGAGCATGAGCAGGTGCGCCCGCCGCCACCAGTCGCGCTCCTGATCCGGGTGCGTGACGGAGCGATTCACGTCCCGCAGGATCCAGAAGGCGAGCAGCGGGCTGACCACGAGTCCGCCAAGGGCGCCCGTCAGCCCGGATGCCGCCAGGGCGTCCTCCAGCGTGCGTCCGACGAGGTCGCGCTCAGGCGCGATGAACCAGGCCGAGACTCCGAGCGCGAACGCAAGGGCCAGCGTGACCAGCCAGGCGAGCGCGATTACGACGAGCCAGCGCAGGAGCATGCGGGCAGTATACGCCCTCTACACTGCCGCCGCGACGCCGTCCCGCCGCGGATCCGCCACGCCGACGATCGTGCCGTCCGCCTCCAGCGACGCCGCGTGAACGCCGCCGAAGAAGAGATCCTGCGCGCGGCGCTCGACGATCCTCCCCTTCCACAACTCGCCCACCCGCGCCCGCACGGCGGGGTCGATGTCCCCCTCCAGCCACAGCGTCTCGTCCTCCCAGTGGATGCGCCCCGCCTCGACCGCACGCTCGAGGTCCATCCCGTGGAAGAGCACGTTGGCGATCACCTGCGAGAGGCAGGGGAAGATGCGCAGGCTCCCGGGCGTCCCGACCGCGAACCAGGGGCGCCCTCCCCGCGATACCAGCGTCGGCGCCATGTTGCTCACGAGCCGACGCGACGGTCCCACACTGTTGCGCCGCCCCGGTCCGCGTTCCGCGTCGCTGATGTCGTCGTTGAGCAGGATTCCCCAGCCCGGCACCACGACCCCCGCCCCCCAGAAGTGCCCGACCGTCGTGCTCACGGCCACCCACGTGCCGCGCCCGTCGACAACCGTCACGTGCGTCGTGCTCGCGCTGCCGGCGGCGGGCGCATGGCCGGGCGGCGTGAGCGCCGCGAGATCGACCGGGAAGACGTCCGGATCGCCGACGAGCGGCTCCAGCGCGTGGAAGATCTCGCGGAACGCCGCGCCGAGCCCGACGATCGACGCGGGGGAGTTGTGCCCGCCCGCGGGCCAGCGCCGGAGCGCCCGCACGATGCCGGCGCCGCCCCGGCTCGGCGGACCCATCGTCGCGATCTCCGCGTCGCCGATCCGCGCGACGAGCGGCGCGCGCACTTTCACCTCGTAGCGCTCGAGGTCGCGCTCGCCCCAGACCGGCCCGGTCGCGTTGACCGTGGCGGTGATCGCGCGGCCGATCTCGCCCGTGTAGAGGTCCTCGAGGCCCCTCTCGGCGACGCGCCTGAGCGCGCGCGCGAGGTCGGGCTGGACGAGCCGGTCGCCCGCCTTCCGGCGCCGCCCGTCCCTGAGGTGGATGCGCGCGGCGTCGGGAAACGACCGCAGCGTCCCCTCGAAGAGCCCGGACACGTAGCCGTACACCTCGGAGACGTCGAAGCCGCCCTCCGCCGCCTCGATCGCGGGACGCGCGAGCCGCGCGAGCGGCATGCCGGTGCCGTACCGCCTGAGCGCGAGGTCGAGCGCGCGCCCCTGGCCCGGGATCGTGGCGCTCGACGGCCCGACCTTCGGCTGCCACGGGAGCGTCGCGCCCTTCGGGTATACGACCGGCTCCTCGGCGATCGACGGCGTCACGCCGCGGAAGTCGAGGAACTCCGTCGCGGCCGCGCGATGCACGAGCATGTACCCGCCGCCGCCGAGCCCGCTCGCGAACGGCTCGACCACGCCGAGCGTCAGGCACGTCGCGACGGCCGCTTCGACGGCGCTGCCGCCCTCGGCGAGCACGGCGCGCCCGGCCTCCGCGGCGATCGGATGGGCCGCGACCACCATCCCGCGGCGGGAGCGGGCGACCTTGCTCACGACTTGAGCAGCTGCTTCGCGATCACCAGCCGCTGCGCCTCGCTCGTCCCCTCGTAGATCTCCGTGATCTTCGCGTCGCGGAAGTAGCGCTCGACGGGGAAGTCGCGGATGTAGCCGTTGCCGCCGTGGACCTGCACCGCCTGCGTCGCGTGGCGGTTGGCCATCTCGGAGGCGAAGAGCTTCGCCATCGACGCTTCCTTCGTGTGCGGCTGTCCCGCGTCGCGCATGCGCGCGGCGCGCAGGATGAGGAGGCGCGCCGCGTCGATCTCGACCGCCATGTCGGCGAGCTTCCACTGGATCGCCTGGAACTCGCTGATCGGCTGGTCGAACTGCCGGCGCTCCTTCGAGTACTTGAGCGACGCGTCGAGGCACGCCTGCGCGATGCCGGCGGCCTGCGCGGCGATGCCGAGGCGGCCGCCGTCCAGCGTGTTCATCGCGATCTTGAAGCCCTCGTTCTCGGCGCCGAGGAGGTTCCCGACCGGCACGCGCACGTCCTCGAAGAAGAGCGTCGTCGTGCTCGACCCGCGGATGCCCATCTTGTGCTCGTCCTTGCCGACCGTCAGGCCCTTCGTCGTGCGCTCGACGAGGAGGCACGAGACGCCCTTATGCCTGACGGCGGGGTCGGGGCCGGTCCGCACGAATGTCACGAAGAAGTCGGCGAAGCCGCCGTTGGTGACGAAGTTCTTCGAGCCGTTGACGAGGTAGTGCTTCCCGTCGCGTTTCGCGGACGTCGTCAGCGCCGCCGAGTCGGTTCCGGAGCCCGGCTCCGAGAGCGAATACGCGCCGATCCACTCCGCCTTCGCGAGCCTTGGCATGTACTTCCGCTTCTGCTCGTCGGTGCCGAACCGCAGGAGCGGCCCCTGCACGAGCGAGTTGTGGACCGACATCGTGACGCCGGTCGAGGCGCACGCCCGGTTGATCTCCATCTGGACGAGCGCGAGGCAGAAGTTGTTGAGGGCCGCCCCGCCGAGGTCGTCGGGCGTGAGCATGCCCATGAACCCGAGCTCGGCCATCTTCGCGAGCAGGTCGCGCGGGATCTTCCTCTCGCGGTCGATCGCGGCGGCGCGCGGTGCGAGCTCCTTGTCGGCGAAGTCGCGCGCGAGCTCCTGGACGGCGCGCTCCTCGTCGGAGAGATCAAACCTCATGCCAGCTCCAGCGAGAGCGCCAGGCCGTTGCCGCCCCCCATGCAGAGCGTCGCGAGGCCGCGCCTGAGCTTGCGGTCCTGCAGCGCGTGGATGAGCGTGACCACGATGCGCGCGCCGCTCGCGCCGATCGGGTGGCCGAGCGCCACGGCGCCGCCGTTGACGTTGACCCTGGCGGCGTCGAGCCCGAGCTCGCGGATGACGGCGACGCCCTGGCCCGCGAACGCCTCGTTGAGCTCGACGAGGTCCATGTCCGCGCGCTTGAGGCCGGTCTTCCGCTCCCAGTTCTTCACCGCCTCGACCGGCGTCATCATGACCCACTTCGGCTCGAGCCCGCCGACGGCGTATCCTGTGATGCGCGCGAGCGGCTTGCCGACGCCCGCGGCGGCGACGACCACGGCGGCCGCGCCGTCGCTGATCTGCGACGAGTTGGCGGCGGTGACGAGGCCGTCCGGCTTGAAGGCGGGCTTCATCGTCGCCATCTTCTCGACGGAGGCGTCGGCGCGAGGACCCTCGTCGGACTCGACGAGCCTGGTCTCGCCCTTCGCGCCCGGCACCGGCACGGCGACGATCTCGCGCTTGAAGCGGCCTTCCTTCGCGGCGGCGACGGCCTTGCGATGGCTGTGGAACGCGAACTCGTCCATGTCCTTCCGCGTGACGCCGTACTTCTCGCCGACGAGCTCGCAGGTGATGCCCATGTGGAAGTCGTTGGTTACGTCCCAGAGGCCGTCGTGGATCATGGCGTCGAGGAGCTTCGCGTGGCCGAGGCGCGAGCCTGCGCGCGCGTCCGGCATGAGGTACGGCGCGTTGGTCATCGACTCCATGCCGCCGGCGACGACGAGGCGCGCGTCGCCCGTCCTGATCGCCTGCGCGGCGAAGACGATCGACTTGAGGCCGGAGCCGCAGACCTTGTTCACCGTCACGGCGCCGACGGAGGGCGGGAGGCCGGCGCCGAGGGCGGCCTGGCGTGCCGGATTCTGGCCGAGGCCCGCCTGGATGACGCAGCCCATGAAGGCCTCTTCGACGGCGTCGGGCGGGACGGCCGCGCGTGCGACCGCCTCCTTCACGGCGATCGCGCCGAGCTTCGGCGCCGCGAGCGAGGCGAGGCCGCCCTGGAAGCGGCCGATCGGCGTGCGGGCGGCCGAGACGATGAACGCGTCGCTCATGCGACAGATAGTAGCAGTCGGCTGCGGCGCCCGCTATTTCAAAACGCCCCGGGGTGGTATCCTGACGCCCCATGCGGCTGGCCGACCTCGGCGACTACTGGAAGCTGCGCGGGCTCATCGAGGACCCGTGGAGCTTCGTGCGGCGGCGCAAGCGTCCGTCGAGCGAGCCGCACTACGACGTGCGGTTCAAGGACGGCGGCTCGATCCGCCTGCGCAACGCGCCGATGGACCGGCACATCTTCAACAACGTCTTCGCGCGCGACGAGTACCGGCTGAACCCGTTCGCGCCCGGCTCCCTCGGCACCGTGCTCGACGTCGGCGCGCACATCGGCACGTTCGCGGTGCGGGTGGCGCCGCTGGCGAAGCGGGTGATCTGCTTCGAGCCGATGCCCGACAACTTCGCGCTCCTGCAGCAGAACGTGCGGCGGCTCGCGCACGTCGCCGTCGTCAACCGCGCGGTCGGCGCGGAGCGCGGGACGCAGACGATCTACGCGTCGGCGAATCCGTCGGCGCACTCGATGTTCCCGGCGGAGGCGGACCGGCGCGGCTCGCCCGTGCAGGTGGAAACGGTCACGCTCGCCGACGTCTTCGCGGAGCACGCGGTCGAGACGTGCGACATGCTGAAGCTCGACTGCGAGGGGGCGGAGTATCCGATCCTGCTCGGGCTGGCGGGGGAGTTCTGGCCGCGCATCCGCCGGATCGAAATGGAGTACCATCCGGTGGACGGGGCGGCGCCGGAGTGGAGCGGTCGGCACCTGGCGGGGCATCTGGAGAAGGCGGGCTACAAGGTGGACCTCATCCCCGCCAGGCACAAGGAGGGGAAGGGGCATATCTTCGCCTCGCGCTGAGCGAGTCGAAGATCGTCTCAGGTGTCACGTTTCAGGTTGCAGGTCGTCTTCGGCTGACAGTCGACCGTCGTCCGTCCACCGACGACGACGTGAAGCGTGATACGTAATACGTGCGACCGCAGGCTGCGACCGCAGGCCGCAGCCTGCTAGTACTTGCCGCCCGCCGCGCGCTTGCGCATCTCCGTCTGCGTGAGCGTCAGGAGGATCTCGTTGAGCAGGTGGTCGTCCGGCGCGATCTTGAGGCCGCGGTTCAGCCACATCGTCGCCTCCGGGTAGTTCAGCTCGACCGCCCACATCCGCCCGAGCCGGTAGTACGTCTTCACCAGCCAGACGTCGAGCTCCTTGTCGAGGTCCTTCGCCTGCTTGATGACGTTCACGTCGTTCGACTTGGAGAGCTGCTCCGTGCTGCGCTTGCCGGCGGCCAGGCGCCCCTCGGCGCTCTTGAACGAGCGGTCGGCCTTCGTCAGGTTCGCCTTGCCCTCCCAGTCCAGGCCTTCGCCCCACGACTTCCTGGCGTCTTCGATCGCCTCCGTCGTCTGCGTCACGAGCGATTTCTCGGCGTCCTCGACCTTCTTGGCGCCCACGTCGGCCTTCGCCTTCGCCTTGTCGTCGAGGAGCTTCTTCTTCGCCTCGTTCTCCTTCTTGATCTCCTCGGTGACCTTCGCCATCTCGTTCTGCGCTTCCTTCGCCCACGGCGTGTCCTTGTACGTCGTGAGCAGCGTGCTCAGCAGCTTCTCCGCGCCGTCGTAGTCCTTCGACGCGATCAGCCGCTTGGCCTCCTCGAACTTCGTGCGCGCGTCCTCGTTGAACGCCTCCTCGCGCTTCTTCTTGGCCTTGTCGGCCAGCGCCTTGTCCAGCGACGCCGCCTTGTCGAACTCCACCGCCGCGTAGCCGTAGAGCCCGTTCGCGAGGCACCACTCGCCGAGGTCGTAGCGCGCCTGCCCGCTGTTCGCCTCGACCCGGTCCGCCTTGATGCGGTACACCGAGTACGGGATCAGGTTCTTGAACTCCAGCGTCACCTTGCCGCCGGTCTTCAGCGTCATCTCGATGCCGGAGTCGGTGATGGACGTGATCTTGCCGACGAAGAGCTGCCCGTCCTTGTGCTGGACGACGTCGTCCTGGTCTTTCTTGTCCTGCCCGGCCGCCGCGCCTGCGACGAGCCCGAGCGCCACGACGAACGCGATCATCCGCATGCCTGACTCCTTAACGGACCGCTCTCCGGAGACTATTATACCGCCTTCTACTATAAGGACGTACAGCGCCGCAGGAACCCGCACATAGAAATGGTTCGACTCGACGGACTCTCGGGGCCGTCTCGCTCACCACGGGGTCCCGCCCGACCGGCGGCTCATTTGGGCGCCCGTCATCACCCCGCCGTCGCCGCCGGCGGGGGGTCCTTCGACTTTTCCAGCGCCCGGGCGCACTTCGGGCAGATCCCCGGCTCGTTCGACTCCGAGCACTTCTCCGGGCAGACGTAGCGCGGCTTCTGCGCCGGCCGCACCGGCACCGCGACCTCGACGAGCTTCTCTCCGGCCCCCTCGATCGCCTTGCGCATCGCGCCCACCGACACCGGCTTCTCGCCGGGCGCCACCCACGCCTCCGATCGCCCGTCGCGCGTCTCGACGAGTTTCGCCGGCACCACCACGTTCAGCGCCTGCGCGGCCGCGTCGCCGCCCGTGAACGTCACCGTCGTGCCGGACGCGACGAGGAGCGCCGCCTCGTCGAGCTCGTACTTCACCTCCATGCGCAGCGAGTCGCGCAGCTCCTTCTCCGCCGCCCGCAGCGCCGACTGGAGCGCCGTCACGCGCACCGCGCCCCGCGTGTAGAGGTGCACGTGGGTGTTGCCCTTCTCCAGCCAGAAGCTCACGCGATCCACCAGCGGCACCCGCCGGAGCGCCTTCTCGACCGCCACATGGTCGGCCGTCGCGCCGAGGCCGCGGATGCCGACCGCGACGACGCCCGCGTCGTCCGCCTGCGCGAGGGCCAGGGCGGCCGGAGATTCCCCGGACACCGCCCACTGACACCTGAGAACCCAGAGGATCCAGAGCAATCCGCAGATTCTCAGGTTTCTCAGGGTCCTCGGGTGTTGGTTCGTGGATCCGGGGAATCTCTGCCGGGCGAGGGCCAGGAAGGTGCTCATGACGGGATTATAGTAGTATCACGACGATGGCACGGATCCGATCCGTCGCGACGGCGCTTCCGCCGCACCGCGTCACCCAGGCGGAGGCGCTCGCGGGCTGCCGGCGCCTGTGGGGCGACGACCCGATGCTGCGCGTCTTCGAGACCTCCGGCGTCGAGACGCGGTATTGCGCCTTCCCGAACGAGTACTACCTGGACGGGCGCACGTTCGAGCAGCGCAACGCCGACTGGATCGAGCAGGCGACGATCCTGGGGGAGCGCGCGGCGCGGGCGGCGCTCGACGCGGCGGGACTGCGTCCGCGGGACGTGGACCACTTCTACTTCGCCACGACGACGGGGCTCGCGACGCCGAGCGTCGACGCGCGCCTGGCGCAGCGGATGGGGATGCGCGCGGACGTGGTCCGCAACCCGCTCTTCGGAATCGGGTGCGCCGCGGGCGCGGCGATGATCGGGCGCGCGGCGTCGGTCCGCGGGCGCTCGCTGGCGCTCTCGGTGGAGCTGTGCGCGCAGACGTTCCGCAACCGCGACCGGTCGCCCGAGAACGTCGTCGGCGCGGCGCTCTTCGGCGACGGCGCCGCGGCGATGGTGATCGACGGCGGGCGGCGCGGCCCTGCTTCGCCGACCTGCAGATCGCGGGGGGGGCGCGCGGGCTTCGCAGGGCAGGGCCCGGAGATCCTCGCGGCGGGGAGCGAGCTGCTGCCGGGGACGGAGCACGTGATGGGCTGGGACTTCCGCAACGACGGGCTCAAGCTCGTGCTCACGAAGGAGGTGCCGCGCGTCATCGCGCGGAAGGTCCTGCCCGCGATCGACCGCTTCCTCGCCGCGCAGGGCGTGCGGCGCCGCGACGTGCGGCACTTCATCCTGCATCCCGGCGGGACGCGCGTGCTGAGGACGTACGCGTCCGCGTTCGGACTGAGCGAAGAGCAGCTGCGCCCCGCACGCGAGTCGCTGCGCACGACCGGCAACCTGTCGTCGGCGGCGGTGCTGTTCATCCTGGCGGGGATCGAGGCCGGTCGCGGAGACCTGGGGCTCGTCGCGGCCGTCGGGCCGGGTTTTGCGGTGGAGATGGCGCTGCTGCGATGGTAGATGCCGCCGTCATCGGGGCCAGCGTCGCCGGGTCGGCGGTCGCGATCGGCCTCGGGCGGGCGGGCATGCGCACGCTCCTCGTCGACAAGGCGGAGTTCCCGCGCCCGAAGCCGTGCGGCGAGGGGCTGCTGCCGCACGGCGTCGAGGCGCTGCGGGCGCTCGGGCTGCCGGAGCCGCCCGGCACGCGCGTCGCCGGCATCCGCTACCACGCGCCGTCCGGCGCGAGCGCGGAGGCGCGGTTCGACGACGCGGGGCTCGGGCACGGGCTCGTGGTGCGGCGCGAGGAGTTCGACGCGTGGCTCCTGGGTCATGCGCGCGCGACGCCGAACGTCGAGGTGCGAACGGGCTTCGAGGCGCGTCCGGACATCGACGCGCCGGTCGTCGTCGGCGCGGACGGGCTGCGGTCGATGTTCCACGGGCGCGGGCGGTTCGTGCGCACGCACCCGAGGCGCGAGCGCGCGGGCGTCTCGACGCACGTGCGCGGCGTGCGGGTCGACGAGTTCGTCGACGTGTATCTCGCCGACGGGGGCGAGGCGTACGTCGGCCCGTGCGGGAAGGGGGAAGCGTCGCTGGCGGTGCTCCTGGAGCGCGGCGTGTCGTTCGACGAGTTCGTAGCGCGCGTGCCGGCGCTGCGCGGGATGGAGGTGGTGACGCGGAAGCTCGGGGCGGCGCCGCTCGGCAGCCGGGTGTCGCCGCTGGTGGACGGGCGCGTGCTGCTCGTCGGGGACGCGGCGGGGGCGCCCGACCCGGTGACGGGCGAGGGGATGTCGCTCGCCCTGCAGTCGGCGGCGGCGGCGTGCGCGGCGATCCGGTCGGGCGATCTCGCGTCGTACGAGCGGGAGCGGCGGCGGCTGGAGGCGCCGTCGGCGCGGATGGGGCGGCTGATCCTGTGGGCGTCGCGGTGGTTCGCGGAGCGGGCGGTGCGGCGGCTCGCGCGCGATCCGTCGCTCTTCCACCGCCTGCTGCGGCACCTGTGCGGGAGGGAGGAGCTGGGCGTGCTGGAGCCCGCGAGGCTGCTCCTCTAGGCAGATTTCAGATGTCGGATTTCAGATTCCGGCAGCCGCAGTTGGAATCCGAGATCTGAAATCTGAAATCCACCCTGTCGAGACAAGGGATGTGGCTTCCATGAAGATGCGGTCTCTGGAGCCGGAGATCCTCGACGTGGAGCGGCCTCCGCGCGGCGAGGTCGAGCGCGCGTACCGCTTCATGGGTTTCGTCAACCGGTGGCTCGGCGGCGTGCGGGCCACGCGGCTCGCCTTCGCCGAGTTCGCGCGCGGCTGGCGCGGGGACGAGCGGATCCGCGTGCTCGACGTCGCCAGCGGGGCGGCCGACATCCCGCGGGCGATCGCGCGGTGGGATCCGCGCATCGAGTTCACGTGCGTCGACCGCGATCCGGTGGCGCCGGTGCGGGGGGACGCGCTGCGGCTCCCGTTCCGCGACGGCGCGTTCGACTACGTCACGACGTCGCTCTTCCTGCACCACCTGGGCGACGCGGCGGCCGCGCGGGCGCTCGCGGAGTTCGACCGCGTGGCGCGGCGCGGGATGGTGATGAACGACCTCCTGCGTCGTCGCCGCCTCTACTGGTGGACGAGGTTCTTCACGCTCTTCGGCAACTCGATCGTGCGGAACGACGGGCCGCTCTCGGTCCGCAAGAGCTTCACGCTGGACGAGCTGCGGGCGCTGGCCCGGCCGCTCCCGTACCTCCGCGCGCGCGCGTGCTTCGGGCACCGCGTGGTACTCTACGGTGAGAAAGCGTGGGCAACTCCTTCACCAACCTCCAGATCCGCGCCGGCGGCCGCGAGCCCGTCGTAGCGGCGCTGCGCTTCGCCGGGGCGCTGCCGGCGTACGTGAGCACGGGCGGCGGCGGGTGGATCAGCGCCTACCCGCAATGCACGGAGGCGCAGGACGCGGAGCTGCTGCAGCGGATCGCCGGAGCGGTGTCGCGCCGGCTCGGGGCTCCGGTCATCGCTTTCCTCGTGCACGACAGCGACAACTTCTGCTACTGGCTCTTCGACAACGGCTGGAAGCACGACGCGTACGAGTCGCGCCCCGGGTTCTTCGAAGGGCGCGACGCGCCGCCGGAGGGGGGCGACGCGGCGATGCTCATGCGCTACTGCGGCCCGGGGGCGACGCGCGAGAAGATCGACGCGGTGCTGGGGGAGCCGCCGCCGCACGCGGAGGATCAGGCGGGCTCGCTGGCGGAGCTGCTCGGCATCCGGCGGGAGCGCGCGGAGGCCGGATGGAAGTACGTCGGCCAGGGGGATCTGCGGGCCGGCGAGGTGGAGAAGGTGGAATGAGCCGATGACCGAGAGCTTCGGGCGCTACGAGCTGCAGGAGCCGATCGGGGAGGGGGCGATGGCGACGGTCTACCGCGCCCTGGACCGGGAGCTCAACCGCCCGGTCGCGGTAAAGGTGCTGAAGGACCTCTCGGCGGGGCTGCGGGAGCGGCTCAAGCGGGAGGCGCTCGCGATCGCGCGGCTGGCGCATCCGAACGTCGTGACGCTCTACGACGTCGGCGAGCAGGGCGGACGGATGTACCTGGTGATGGAGCTGGTTCGCGGCCGGCCGTTCGACCAGGCGATCGAGACCGGGCGGCTGTCGCTGCGGGCGGCGGTCGAGCTGATCGAGAAGGTGGCGCGGGGCGTGCAGCATGCGCACGAGCACGGCATCGTGCATCGCGACCTGAAGCCCGGCAACATCCTGGTGCGCGAGGACGGCGAGCCGAAGGTCGTCGACTTCGGGCTGGCGCGCGTCGAGACGGAGGGGTCGCTGACGGCGACGGGCGCGAGCGTCGGGACGCCGCACTACATGGCGCCGGAGCAGGTGCGGGGCGATCCGGGGTCGGTCGGCCCGCGCTCGGACGTCTACGCGCTCGGCGCGGTGCTGTACGAGGCGATGGCGGGGCGGCGCCCGCACGCGGGGCGGACGACGGGCGACATCTTCACGCGCATCCTGACGCAGGAACCCGACGACCCGCGGATCGGGAAGCCGGACCTGCCGCGCAACCTGGTGACGATCGCGATGAAGGCGCTCGACAAGAGTCCGGTGCGGCGGTACCGCTCGGCGGGCGACTTCGCGGACGACCTGCGGCGGTTCCTGTCGGGGGAGGACATCGTCGCGCGGCCGATGTCGACGCTGCACCGCTGGGGGCGCGGGATATCGCGGCGGCGCGGGGTGTGGGCGGCGGTCGCGGGGATCGCAGGGGTCGGGCTGGCGCTGGCGATCGTGCTGCCGATGCTGTCGCGGGAGCGGGGGGAGACCGCGCGGGCGCAGGCGGGTCTCGATCTCTGGGCGCGGATCTCCAACGTGCTGCTGGAGGCGGACCGGTACTCGCGGGCGGGGGAGCTCGACGCCACGAACCGGCGGCTGGACGACGGGATCGCGGCGTGCCGGGAATTCCTGTCGAAGCGCGATCTGCCGGAGGCGCACTACTTCCTCGGGCGGCTGCTGCGGGAGCGGGGGCAGCCGGGGGATGCGCGCCGCGAGCTGGACCGGGCGATCGAGATGGACCCGCGGCTGGGGGAGGCGCGGCTGGAGCGGGGTCTGTTGCTGATCGACGAGTACGCGGCCGCCGTCTACCACCGGCGGCGCTGGGGGGCGCGGGGCGAACAGATCGAGGCGCAGGAGCCGAAGCTGAAGGATCTGCGGGAGGCGGCGATCCGGGATCTGGCGGTCGAAGTCGGGCGCAGCTCCTACTTCCAGGGATCGGACGCCGCGTACGGCCGGGCGGAGCTGACGCGACTGCGGGGAGACCCGGGGGCGGCGGAAGCGGAGCTGAGGCGGATCGTGGAGCGCTGGCCGCTGCACGACCGCGCCTGGGTGGCGCTGGCGCGCGCCGCGATGGAGCGTGGAGCGATGCAGGAGGCGCTCGCGCATGCGACCGCGGCCATCGAGCGGCACCGGGGGCGGGGCGAGGCCTACTACCTGCGCGCCTACTTCCAGCTGGTGCAGACGCAGTCGCTGGAGCTCAAGACGGGCGAGATGGCGCGTCTGAGCGAGGCCGCGATACGCGATGCGGACCGCGCCATCGAGCTGGGGTGGCGGGCGGCTCCGGCCTATGTCGCGCGCGGTCTCGGTCGCCGCCAGCGCGGCGACACCTCCGGAGCGATCGCCGACTACACCGAGGCGCTGCGGCTCGACCCGGATGTGTCGGAGGCGCACGCGAATCGCGCCCATCTGCGCTGGGAGGCGGGAGACCTCCAGGGCGCGATGCAGGACTTCGACGCGGCGCTGCGGATCGCGCCGGGGTTCGGGGAGGTGTACAACAATCGCGCGCGCCTGCGGGAGGCGCTGGGAGATTTCGAGGGGGCGGTGCGCGACTATTCGTTCGTCATCCAGCACGATCCCCTGTTCGTGGGTCCGTACCTGGGCCGCGCCCACGCGCTCGTGAAGCTCGGACGGCTCGACGCCGCGATGGCCGACTACGACGCCGCGCTGCAGCGCGATCCCCGCCGGATCCTGGCCTACTACAACCGCGCCCTCCTGAAGGGCGCGCGCGGCGACATGGAGGGGGCGATCGCGGACTACGACGCGGCGATCCGGATCGATCCGGAGTTCGCCGAGGCGCTCAACGGCCGGGGCGAGCTGAAGTACAAGCTCCGCGACGCGGGCGGCGCGATGGAGGACCTCGACGCGGCGCTGGCGATCCGGCCGCAGCCGGAGACGTACGTCAACCGCGCCCGGGTATGGGTGATGAAGGGCGACAGCGCGCGCGGCATCGCCGACTACGCAAAGGCGCTCGAGATCGCGCCCGCGGACTGGCCGCACCGCGCCAACGTCGAAGAGCGGCTTCGGGCACTGAAGGGGCCGTAAGGGCCGAACTACGAATCACGGGGGATGCTCGGTCGACGTAGACGCTCCCGTGATTCGTGATTCGTGATTCGATCGTATAGGATAGTGCGCATGGAGAAGGAGCGGGAGCTGCAGCTGGCCCGCCTGGTGGTCGAGCGGGGGCTCGTCGCCCCGGACGACCTGCGGGAGTGCCTCAGCGAGCAGCTCAACGAGCAGTACGAAAAGGGTGCGCAGGCCCGCACCCTCAGCACGATCCTCGTCGACCGCGGCCTCCTCTCCCGCGACGACCTCGCGCGCATCCACGTCCAGGGGACGGCGCCCACCATCGCGGCCGTGTCGGCCCCCCCGCGGCTGCCGCCGCCGATGCCGCGCGCGCAGCACCCGGCGATCACGCCCGCCACGAAGAGCAAGATGCCGTCCGACATCAACCCGACGCTCCCGCTCGCGCCGCCGGCGTCGCCCGGCAGCGACCTGCCGGACGAGGCGATCGCCTCCGGCCGCGACCCGCGCAACCAGTTCGGCAAGTTCATCCTCGTCGACCAGCTCGGCGCGGGAGGATTCGGCGCCGTCTACAAGGCGTGGCAGCGCGACCTCACGCGCTGGGTCGCGATCAAGTTCCTCCACAGCGAGGACCCCGCCGACGTGCAGCGGTTCGTGCGCGAGGCGCAGACCGCCGCCAAGCTCACGCACCCGGGCATCGTCGGCATCTACGAAGTCGCGGTGATCGCGCGGCGCACCTACATCGCGATGGAGTTCATCGACGGCAGGCCGCTCTCCAAGGCGAAGCTGACGCCGGAGCAGTCGGTGAAGTCGCTCGTCCAGGCGGCGCGCGCCGTGCAGTACGCCCACGAGCGCGGCGTGGTGCACCGCGACCTCAAGCCCGCCAACCTCCTCTACGACGTGACGGGCCGCGTCTGCGTCATGGACTTCGGCCTGGCGCGCAACGTCAACGCGGCGGGCACGCTCACGATGAGCGGGACGATCGTCGGCACGCCCGCGTACATGTCGCCCGAGCAGGCGCACGGCTCGAAGACCGTGAGCGCGCTCAGCGACGTCTACTCGCTCGGCGCGACGCTCTACGACCTGCTCACGGGGCGCACGCCCTTCCAGGGGCAGACGCCCTACGAAATCGTCCGCAAGGTGATCGACAGCGAGCCGGAGCCCCCGCGCCGGATCAACCCGAAGATCCACGCGGACATCGAGACCATCGTTCTCAAGGCGCTCGAGAAGGACCCGGCCAAGCGATACGCGTCCGCCGGCGCGATGGCGGACGACATCGAGCGGCATCTCGCGGGAGAGCCGATCCAGGCGCGCCCGATCGGGGCGGTGGAGCGGATCTGGAAGAAGGTGAAGCGCAACCCGGTCGTTTCGGCGGCGCTCGCGGTCGCCGTGCTGGCGGTGACGGCCGGCGCGACTGTCGGCGCGCTCCTGCTCGTCGAGCGCGCGCGGTCGATGGAGGCGGCGGCGGAGGCGGCGCGGCGCGAGCTCGTCGCCGGGCGGGAGAAGATGGAGGCCGACGCGAAGCTCGTGTCGGCCGAGCGCGCCTCCGCGAAGATCGCGCTCATGGTCTCGGACGTCGAGCGCCTGCGCGTCGGTTACTACCGGCCGTCGTTCACGTCGCGCGACTACCAGCGGCAGCTGGCGTGGCTCGAGAAGAGGATCGCGGACCTGCGAAAGGACCTGCCCGACCGCCCCGAGCCGGACTATCTCCTCGGGCGCCTGTACCTCGAGGCGGAGGAGCTGGACAAGGCGAAGGAGTCGCTGGAGCGCGCGGTCCGGATCGACCCGAAGTTCGGCCCCGCGCACGCCGCGTACGCGCGCTGCCTCTTCGAGCACATCGTCGAGTACATCTACCTGGCGCTGGTCTATGCGGAGGGCATCGAGCACGCCGCGCAGTGGCGCAGGGAGTACGAGATGGCGTGCGATCTCGCGGCGGCGGGCACGTGGGCGGAGCTGCCGGGGAGCGCGACCGACCGCGCGCTGCTCGGGCTCCTCAAGCTCATCTACGCGGGCGAGTACGAGAAGATGCTCAAGGCGTGCGAGAAGGGGTGGAGCGACACGCACGACGAGGAGTTCCTGCGCTACCAGGCGTTCCCCGCGGTCACGCTCGGCCGCCACACGGACGGGATCCAGACGATGGGAGAGGCGATCGAGGTGCGGCCGGGATGGGCGACGGTGTACGTGTACCGCGCGGTGCTCTACGCGGTGCGCTCGCAGGCGAACCCGAACCTGGAGGACCTGCTCCAGGCGGACAAGGACGTCAAGAAGGCGCTGGAGCTCAACCCGCGGTCGCACCTGGCGCACCGGTGCAACGGCTACAAGCTGCGGGTGGTCGGCCAGCTGAAGGCGGCGGCGGAGGCGTACACCGAGGCGATCCGCATCCGGCCAACGGCGCTCTACTACTTCGAGCGCATCGACGTCTGGCGGACGTGGAAGAAGTGGGACGAGGCGCTGAAGGACGCCGACGAGTCGGTCAAGCGCTGGCCGCAGATGGCGACCGCGTGGGCGCTGCGGGCGGACGTCCGCCGCCTGAGGAGCGAGCTCGACGGCGCGCTCTCGGACGCGGAGCAGGCGATGAAGCTGAAGCCGCACCTGCTCAACGCGCGGCAGGCGATGGCGGACGTGCTGGGGCGGCTCGGGCGCTGGGACGAGGCGGTCGCGACCGCGACGTGGCTCGTCGAGCACGTGAAAGGGCACGCCGAGGGGGTGGGGATGCGCGGGATCGTCCGCAAGCGCTGGGCGGACGAGCTGCGCAGGAAGGGGGAGCCGGGCTGGAAGGACCTGCTGCTGCAGGCGCGGGAGGACCTCGACGCGTACGTCGCGAGCAAGGCGGGCAAGGAGACGGCGCGGGCGGCGGAGGCGAAGAAGGCGCGGGCGGAGATCGAGGCGCTGCTGCAGGGGCCGTAGGGGGGCGTCACGCATCACGCATCACGGCAGCGCGCGCGTGACATAGCGCCGGCAGAGGCTGGGACAGCGCTGACTACGGTGCCGGGCGAGCGCACCGCCGGGAGCCAGACTGTTTACAGCCCTGTGATGCTGCTGATGCCGCTCGAGCTGTCACCTTCCCCTCCGCCCGGCGTGCCGCTCACGCGCGTTGTCGTGCCTGTGGTCTGGGCTTCGATGGCTTGCAGAACGGGGTCTTGAAAGCAGCCGGCGAGCCCGCAGCACCCGACGACAGCGAGCGTCCGCAGCCATGTACGTGCGTCAACGGTCCTCATGCTTCCAGACCTCCATGACGGTGAGCTTACTTCGCCGGGCGGGGACCGGACAAGCGAAAGCCCTCGCTACGACAGCGCGCCCGGCAGAGGCGCTCCTCGCCGAGGCGGTAGGGGACCTGGACTGCGCGCTCGTGATCAACGGCAGATCCGCCTCCGCCCGGGAACTCCGCAGACACGCGCACTGCAGCCGGAGGCGCCACGGCTCGGCGCACCGGCTGAAGGGCGCGATGGACGCGTGCAGGAAGCACCTGGCGGAACGCCCCTGACTAACAGGCTGCACGCATCTCGCATCACGTTTCGTGTCGTCACCCGCGGACATGCGACCACGTGGGACGGGAGACAGTCGACGACGGGATGCGTGAAACGTGATACTTGATACTGCCCCCGAATTCCCTAATCGTGCCCGTGGCAGTCGCAGGGTTCGCGCTTGCCCTCGCAGTGCGTGCAGGCGCAGTTCTTCATCTTCTTCGCGCACTCGCAGGCCTTCGCGTACTTCGACGGCCCGGCGACAAACTTGTCGCGGCACGAGTCCGCTCAGAAGTACCAGTCGGCCTTGTCGAAGTCGGCCTTGCGGTCGCCCTTCGCGATCATCATGCCGCAGACCGGGTCCTTGACCTTCCCGTCCGCGGCGGGCTTCGCGTCGTGCTTGTGGTCGTGGCCCTTGGTCTCGCCGTGTCCGTTGCCGCAGCCGCCGAACGCGACGGCCGCGGACAGCAGGAGTGCGTACCTCATCGGGTCTCCTGAAAGAGTTGTCATGGCATAGCCCCCGGCGGGATCTTGATCGGCAGCCCGGCGACCACTTCCGCGTCGACCTTGCGGGCCTGCCGCGCGCGGATCGCCGTGAAGATCACCGGCGTCACCACGAGCACGTGCAGCAGCGAGCTGAACATGCCGCCGATGACCGGCGCGGCGAGCGGCTTCATCACCTCGGCGCCCGTGCCGGTCGCCCACATGATGGGCACGAGGCCGGCGATCGTCGTCATGACCGTCATGAGCTTCGGGCGCAGGCGCAGGAGCGCGCCCTCGATCACCGCGGCGCCCAGCTCGGCGGTCGTGAGCGGGACGCCCGCCTTCGCGCGCCGCTCCAGCGCCTCCTCGAGGTAGATGACCATGACGATGCCGGTCTCGGCGGCCGTGCCGAAGAGCGCGATGAAGCCGACCCAGACGGCGGTCGAGAAGTTGTAGCCGAGGATCGCCATCGCGAAGAAGCCGCCGGTCAGCGCGAACGGGATCGCCAGCGCGACGTGGAAGGCCTCCTTCCACGAGTGGTAGACGAAGTAGAGGAGGACGATGATGAGCGCCACGGTGATCGGGAAGATCTTGAGGAAGTTGAGGTTGTCCGCGATCGTGTGCTTGAACCGGCCGTCCCATTCGATCGAGAATCCCTCGGGCACCTGCACGTGCCGCGCGACCGTCTCCCGCGCCTCGTTCACGAACCCGATGACGTCGCGTCCGCGCACGTTGAGGAACACGATCGCGCGGACCCGCCCGTTCTCGCTGGTGATCATCGCGGGGCCCGAGACGATCCGGATGTCCGCGATCTGCGCCAGCGGCACCGTGCCCCCGTCCGCGGTGTGGGCGAAGATGCGCTGGATGCCTTCGACGCTCTCGCGCACGTCGCGGGCGTACCGGATGCGTACCGAGTAGCGCTCGCGCCCCTCGACCGTCGTCGTGAGCGCCCGGCCGCCGATCGCCGCCTCGATCACGTCGTTCGCCTCGGCGACCGGCACGCCGTAGCGCGCCGCCTGCTCGCGGTTCACCTTGATCTCGAGGAACTGCGCGCCCCGGATCGGCTCGGGGAAGACGTCCGCCGCGCCCGACACGCCGCCCGCGATCTGCGCGACGCGCTTCGTCAGCCCGTCGAGCGTCTCGAGGATCTTCGCGTTGTCGGCGCCGGTGCCGAAGATCTTGATGCCGATCTCCGTGCGCACCCCGGTCGTCAGCATGTCGACGCGGTTGATGATCGGCTGCGTCCAGATGTTCGAGACGCCGACGAGCTTCGTCTCCGCGTCCATCACGTCGTCGCGCAGGCGCTCCTTCGTGTAGCGCTCGACCGGGTCCCGGAAGTCGGCGCGCGCGATCGCGTCCTTAGCGCGCTTCTCGTCGGGCGGCCTGAGGAGGTAGAGCTCGAACGAGGGAGACCGCGCCAGCTCCATCCACGCCGCGAACGCGGCGTTCTCGAACACGGGCTTGAGGCCCGCGAGCATCTCGCTGTAGTCGCGCTCTCCCCACACGCGCGCGCGGGTGTGGCGGTCGACGGCGAGCGTCACCCTGCGCAGGAACGGCCGCACGAGCTGTTTCTCGTACGAGTCGCGCAGGCCCTGCTCGAAGACGCGCTTCTGCTCGATGACGGCGGGCTCCAGCTCCCTCCCGCGGATCGATTCGTAGAAGTCCTTCCGGCGCTTCCAGAGGACGTGGCGGTGGGGGCGCAGGGCGGGGTCGCCCATGAGCGCGTCGAACGTCGCCCGCACGAGCGACTCGCGGATCGCACGCTTCGGCCACTCGTGGCACGGCCGGAGGTTCACGACGGTCTCGAACATGCTGACCGGCGCGGGATCGAGCGGCGTCTCCGCGCGCCCGTCCTTGCCGACGACCTGCTCGACCTCCGGGAAGCCGCGCAGGACGCCGTCCTGGTGCTTCATGATCTCGATGGCGCCGGTGAGCGAGACGGTCGGCGCGGTGACCGGCATGTAGAGGAGGTCCTGCTCGTCGAGCGCCGGCATGTACTCCTTGCCGAGGCCCGGGGTGAGCGCCAGGTTGAGGTCGTCGGTCCTCGACGAGAGCCGAGCGTAGAAGCGGGGCGCGACCTCGCGGCCGCGCAGGACGCTCAGCCCCTCGATCGGGCCCCGCAGGGGGAAGAGGAGGACGGTCCCGGCGCCGAAGGCGAGGCACAGGCTCCAGACGAAGAGGCAGAGCGCGAGCGCGACCGTCGGCGCCTTGTGCGCCAGCGCCCAGCGCAGGACGGGCAGGTAGATCCACCGCGCCGCGCGCAGCAGGATGTTCTGCTCCTCCGAGTGCATCTTCCCGCGCAGGAGCATGGTGCAGAGGACCGGCACGAGCGTGACCGCGATGATCGCCGCGCCGATCATGGCGAACGTCTTCGTGTACGCGAGCGGGTGGAACATCTTCGCCGACTGGCCGGTCAGCGCGAAGACCGGGAGGAACGCGACGACGATGATCACCATCGAGAAGAAGATCGGGCGCCCGACGAGCTTCGACGCGGAGAGCACCGTCTCCCAGACTTTGCCGCGGTCGCGCGTGTCCACGCCCTCCTGCTCGATCTGCCGGAACGCGTTCTCCGTCACGACGATGCCCGCGTCGGTCAGCTCGCCGATGGCGATGGCGATGCCGGCGAGCGACATGATGTTGGCGGTCATCCCGAAGTTGCCCATGAAGAGGAAGCTCGTGAGGATCGCCAGCGGGAGCGGGATCGTGACGATGAGGATCGACCGGAAGTGCATCAGGAAGATGATGTGCGCGAGCGCGATGAGGAAGATCTGCTCGATGAGCGCGATGCGCAGCGTGTCGATCGCGCGGCCGACCAGCTTGTTGCGGTCGTAGAACGGGACGATGCGGACGCCCGGCGGGAGTCCGGGCTCGATCTCGCGGATCTTCTCCTTCACGCCGTCGACCACGTCCGAGAACTTCACGCCCATGCGCGCGAGCACGACGCCGCCGACCGCCTCCGTGCCGTCCTTCTCGAGCGCGCCGCGGCGGAAGTCGGGCCCCATCTGGACCGTCGCGACGTTCTTCACGTAGACCGGCACGCCGTTCGGCGCGGCGACGACGATGTTCTCGATGTCGGCGATCTTCTCGATGAGGCCGATGCCGCGGACGATGTACTCGCTGCCGCTCTGCTCGAAAACCGTGGCGCCGACGTTCGTGTTCGACTTCATGACGGCGTCGAAGACCATGCCGATCGTGATGTCGTGCGCGACGAGCTTCGCCGGGTGCACGTCGATCTGGTACTGGCGGACGTAGCCGCCGACGGACGCGACCTCCGCGACGCCGGGCACCGCGCTCAGCTGGTAGCGGACGTTCCAGTCCTGCACGGAGCGGAGCTTCGCCAGGTCGTGCTGCGACGGCACGAGCTTCCGCCCGCACGGCTTCGTCTCGTCCTTCTCGACGTGCGGGCACGTGCCTTCCGCCGCGTACGCACCCTTTGTCGGATGGTCCGCGCAATACCAGCCGTTCTCGACGGTGTACCAGTACACGTGACCGACGCCGGTGCCGTCCGGGCCGAGCACCGCCTTGACGCCGTCGGGCAGCGTGACGAGCGGCAGCTTCTCCATGACGCGCGTGCGCGCGAAGTAGAACTCGACGTCGTCCCGGAAGATGACGTAGACGAGCGCGAAGCCGAACATCGACTGGGCGCGCACCGACTTGACGCCCGCGAGCCCCTTGAGGCCGCTCGTGAGCGGGTACGTGATCTGATCCTCGACCTCCTGGGGGCCGCGGCCGGGCCAGTCGGCGTAGACGATGACCTGGTTCTCGCTGACGTCCGGGATCGCGTCGATGGGGGTCTTGTTCATCGCGATCCAGCCCGCGAGCGCGAGCGCGCCCGCCGCCAGCACGATGATGAGCCGGTTGCGGACGGAAAACTCGATCAGGCGGTCTACCATGGGGATTTCAGATTTCGGATCTCAGATCTCGGATGCTCGTCGCGCTCCGCACGGGGCGCTGAAATCGGACATCCGAAATCTGACATCTACTTCCGCTCATCTTTGACCTCCGTACTGCCGCTGTACAGCGCCGAGGATCCGACCGTGATCTGGGTCTGGGAGTCGAGCAGATACGCGGCGGCGACGACGACGGCGTCGCCCGCCTTGAGCCCCGACTTGACCGGGTACCGGTCGCCCGCGAGGGGCCCGAGTTCGACCTCCGTCCGGCGGTACGTGCGCGGCTTGACCTGAACGAACACGAACTTCCGGAGTCCGCTGTCGAGCACCGCGCTGCGGGGCACCGCGAGCGCCCTCGGGACGCCGATCTCCTTCTTCGGCTTCAGCTCCATCGGGCACTTCGGGCAGATGCCCCCCTTCGGCTCGCGCACGTCGGGGCAGCACGGGCCGCAGACCCAGACCGTGCGCTCCTCGATCGCGGGCTTCTTCACCTTGCGGACGTCGAGCGTCATGCCGCACTTCGGGCACTTGCCGGGCCCGGGGAACACGCCGTCCATGTGGCAGAAGTACTCGTCCACTTCCACCTCGCCGGCGGGGCCGAGCGGCGTTCCGCCCGGGCCGAGCGGCACGCGGATCGTCGCATTGACGACCATGCCGGGCAGGAGCCGGCGCTTCGGGTTGTCGATGTCGACGCGCACGCGCAGCGTCCGCGCCTTCTCGTCGATGAACGGATGGCGGTAGCTCACCGTCCCCTCGAACGCCTCGCCAGGAAACGCGGGCGCGGAGATCGAGACCCTCTGGCCGAGCTGGACGTACGCGGTCTCGTACTCGTAGACCTCCGCGTAGAGCCAGACCGCGGCGAGGTCGACGACCTCCATGTAGTGGTCGCCCGCCTTCACCCAGTGGCCCTGGTGCGCGGCGAGCGTCATGATGACGCCTCCCGCGGGGGCGAGGAACGCGACGGTGCGGCTCGCGGCGCCCGACTTCTCGATCGCGGCCACCTGCTCCGCGGTGAGGCTCCAGAGAGAAAGGCGCTGCCGCGCGGCGGCGGCGCTGCGCTCGTCCCCCTTCTTCACGGCCTGGAGCAGCTCCTCCTGCGTCGACACGAGGTCGGGGCTGTAGATTTCGGCGAGCGGCTCGCCCTTGACGACCTCGGCGCCGACGAAGTTCCTGTGGAGCTTCTCGATGCGCGCGTCGACGCGCGCGGTGATATCGCGCATGAGGCGCTCGTCGGGCGCGATCTTCCCGACGGCGCGGATCTCCATCGCGAGCTCGCGCTCCTCGACGCCCGCCGCGAGCAGGCCGATGGTGCGGATCTGGTCGTTCGTGAGGGAGAGGTCCTGTCCGGCCTTCAGCTGGGAGCGCCGCATCCGGTGCTCCTCGGTCAGGGGCATGCCCCCTCAGCTGGGGATGGCGCACGGGCCGGGGTCGGAGCGCGTGTAGCCGTCCATCGGGCAGACGTAGACCCACGGGTCGTCGCCCTGGGCGGCGACGCGCTTCGTGACGCGGCGCTCGTCCGTGAGAGGCATCTTGCAGATGCCGCACGGACCGGCGTCGCTCCGTTCGAAACCGTCCATGGGGCAGCGGTAGACGACCTTCTCGACGGTCGCGCCCGCCTTCTCCTCGAAGTGCGGCGGCGAGAGCCAGTCGGCGAGCCGCTCGCGCAGCACGAAGAGGACGACGAGAGCGACGGACCCCAGCACGATGCCGGTCTGGATCAGGTTGCGTTTCATAAGGGCCTCACTTGATTGCCGTACCTGTCGCCCGTTCGAGCTCCGCCCACGCGGCCTCGACCTGGGCGAGCGCCCGCGCCGCCTCCAGCTCCACGCTGCGGAGCGATCCCTCGGCCTGCAGCACGCGCAGGAAGTCGACCTTGTCGCTCTCGTAGTTCGTCCGCGCGACCTGCAGCGTCTGCTCCGCGCGCGGGACGAGCTCCTTCTCGAAGAGTTCGAGCCCGCGGAGCGCCGACGCGAGCTTCTGCCGCGCGACGGCCACCTCGCGGCGCACGGTGCGGCGGACGGCGTCGACCGCCCGCTGCTCCGCCGCGAGCTCGCTCACGGCGGCGGCCGCCTCCGCCCGGCGCTTCGGGCTGAACCACGGCAGGTTGACGCCGAGCGTCGCGGCGTATCCGTCCGGCTCGCCCGGCTCCTGCATGTACATCAATTCGGCCGTCACGTCCGGCCACCACCGCTCGCGCGACGCGAGGTCCCGCGCCGCCGTCGCGCGCGCGACCGCCTGCTCCGCCGCGCGCAGCTCGGGGCGGCTCGTCTCCGCGATCGCCGTCAGTTCGTCGAGCGAACGGGCGAGCGTGCGGTGCGGAAGCGGCGGAAGCTCGGGGTCGCGCCCCGTCAGCTCGCGCACCGCCACGCGCGCCTCCTCGATGCGCGACGCGGTGTCCGAAAGCGAGACGTGGATCATCGAGGCGCCGCTCTGGCCCTCCAGGACGTCCTGTTGCGACACCTTGCCCGTCGTGTACTTCGTCTCCGCGACCGCGATGAAGGACTTCATGATCTCCGCGTGCCTGTCGTGGATCTCCTTCTCACGCAGGGCGAGCCGCCAGTCGGCGAGCGCCTTGCGCGCATCCGCAGAGACGTCGTTGACGGCCCTGCGCCAGTCGGCATGCGCGCGGCGGGCGTCGGCCGCCGCGACGTCGGCGCGCAGCCCGAGCTTGCCGAGGGGGAACGACTGGGAGACGCCGACCGCGTTGAAGTCGTCGCGCTGGAGCGAACCGGGGGTGCGGAGCGGCACCGCCTCCGCCTTCAGGAAGAGCATCGGGTCGTCGAGCGATCCGGCGCCACCCGCGCGGGCGATCGCGGCCTCGACGCGGGCGCGGGCCTCCCGCACGCGCGGATGCGCGTCGGGGTCGTCCGGCGGCAGCTCCAGCTCGAGCGCGCCGGCGCACCCGAGAGAGGAGAGAACGAGGAGCAGAGCAGAGAGACGCATAGATCCTCCGAAGTTGATCCAGGAAGACCGTGCGTCTAGCGCCGGAGGGGGAAGGCGAGCGGAGAGCGGTCGACGGGCGGACCGAGCGCAAGGGGGTCGACGGTGTCGCACGCGAGCGCGTCCGGCGCGTCGGCGGGCGGCGCGGGCGCGACCGCGGAGACGGTGTCGATCCCGGTGTGCACCGGCCCGGAGACCGAGTCGGTCGGCACGATGTGCGTGCAGGGGCAGCCGACGTCCGACGGACGCGGCGCGTCGCTGTTTCAGCAGCCGCCGTCGTCGGTCGACATCGGCACGGGCGGCCGGCCCGTGCACGCCAGGCAGGAGCAGTCGTGCACGATCACGAACTGCATGAGCAGGGCGCTAACGACGAGGAGCGGCTTCATAGCCGGCCTCCTTCAGCGCCTTCATCACCCTCTCGAGGTCGAGCTTCTCGCCCGTGAGGACGAGCTCCATCGTCGCGACGTCGACCCGCGCGTCGCCGACGCCGGCGACGCCCTTCGCGCGCGCTTCCACGGCGGCGCAGCAGGCCTGTCAGCAGAGCCCGCGGATCGAGATCCGCTCTCCCGCGAACGCCTGCGCGCCCTCGCGCGTGGCGAGCACGACCTTGAGGAGCTCGCTCTCGGGGAGGCGCGCGATCCAGACGTGGCACACGCCGCCGGCGCCGCAGCAGAGGATCGTGTTGGCGCCGCGCCGGAAGACGTGGTAGTCGCGGCCGCCGAGCGTCCGGCGCGCGGACGCGGGCATCGGCCCGGCCGCGTCGCCGACGACGAGGAGCGAGATGAGGTCCGCGCCGCGGCGGTAGACGATCCACGGCGCCTGGAGCTTCTCGTCGGGCAGCTTGCAGACGCAGACGCCGTCGAGGTCGCAGCCGAGCGTAGGCGCGATCACGTCCGCGCCGAGAGCCTTCCGGAAGTACTCCCGCACGTCCGCGACCGCTTCCGGGCGGACGGCGCCGCTGACGATGCTGTCGTGGAGCTCGGACGACCGGCGCACGACGGCGGGGGCGTCGGTGGGCGCGATGAAGAGGAGCAGCACGGCGGCGACGAGCCCCGCCGCGGCGGCGGCGCTCCATCGGGTGATCCAGCGGCGGTCCTCGCGGTCGAGCGCGGCGACGATTCGACCGTGGAGCGCGTCGGGCGCGGGGGGCAGGGAAGTGCGCCCGAGGGCGGCGCGGAGGGAGGCGCGCTCCTGGACGTCGCGCCGGCAGAAGGGGCACGCGTCGAGGTGCTCGCGCAGGCGGCGGGCGTCCGGCTCGCCGATCTGCCCGTCGGCGAACGCGTCGCGCAGGGGTCCCAGGGCCGGGCACTCGTCCGTCATCTGCAACAAGAACGGCCGGGAGCCGTCGAATATTCAGAGCGCGCTTGATTCACGCGCTCCACGGGCGATAATTGAATCAGCTGAAGTGAGGTATCCGGGGTGCAGTCGATGACCCCGCCACGCACACGTTTCTGGCTGCCCAAGATGGGACTGGCCGCGTTCTTCACGGCCGCCGTTCTGGCGGGCAACGTGCTCCTGAGCTCCGTCTGTCCGGCGGCACCCGGGAAGCCGCACGTCCGCACGTCCTCCGAGTCGATGATGCGCAAGGTGCGCAAGGTGAAGCGGGCGTGGGATCGGTGGAGGGAGCCGGCGCGGCTCCGCGAGAGCGCCGCGCCGATCGAGTTCGCCTGCGCGCTCATCCCCGACCCTTCCGTCGCCGTCGTGGAGGCCGCGGCGCCGGGCGATGAGGGCAAGCCGGTGCTCGAGGACGACGAGCCGCGCAGCGCCGAGCCGGACCCGGCGCGCTACCTGCGGCCGAGCCTGGAGCCGGCGACGCTGTGGCTCGGGCCGCGCCCCGTCCGCGTGGACGACGACTTCGACGCGCGCGCGGCGCATGAGCGGGTGGCCTCCCTGGATGTCGAGGCGGCGTCGGCGCGCCAGCAGTTCGCCGCGGAGTGGCGGCGCTGGTCGCTGGGCCGCGACCCCGGCTTCTTCGAGGGTGCGCTCGAGGCGGCGTTCGAAGTGCCCCGCACGCTGTGCGACGGCGCGTTCGGCGCGCTGCGCGCGTGCTGGCCGACGGACGGCTGCTATTCGCTCGCCCAGGAGGAGGAAGGCCCGATGGTCGGACGCCTCCTCCAGCTGCGCGGGCCGGAGCACACGTCCTCCGCGCTGCGCGAGTTCGCGGCGCGGTGGGTCGAGCGCGAGCAGCGGCAGTTCTCGGGGCCGGCGTACTACCTCGTGGCGTTCGACGATGAGCCGGCGGACAACGAGGAGCTGAGGGTCGAGCAGCGCAAGATCCTGCTCGACGTGGGCCGCAAGGTCTACCTCTCGAAGTACTTAGGGCGCGCCGAGGAGCGGCTCAAGGGCGAGGCGTGGTTCGTGTGGCAGTGGCAGCCGGTCGACTGGCTGGTCGGCCCGCCCGTGCTGGCGGCGTACACGTACTTCCGCGGGTGGGAGCGGCGGATCTCGTTCGCCAACACGAAGCTCTACCTCAAGCTGGAGCCGATCGACCGCATCCGTGAGCAGCTCGACCGGGACGAGCTCATGGTCGGGGCCTTCACGGTCGAGTGGCAATTCGCGTCGTTTCCGTTGAAGCTGCTCTTCTCGACCGGCATCCAGGATGGGGAGTTCCTGATGGACTTCGTCGGGATCGGCACGAGCATCGGCGACGCGAAGAAGGCGGTCTACGGCGCGGCGCAGGGCCGCGAGGAGATCAACGACTAGGAGCGGGCTGCTCCGCCGCCCGCGGTTGCAGGTGTGACGTTGCAGGCAGCACGTCGTCGTTCGTGTGCAGCGGGCTGCTCCGCCGCCCGCGGTTGCAGGTGTGACGTTGCAGGCAGCACGTCGT